>JGI24158J21664_10006560_pt1 | contig 15353 bp, 9 predicted proteins | sample Ectturendosymbi3_FD_21664 | JGI IMG/M metagenome (IMG submission 21664) | reverse complement strand
ATCCCCTGAAGAGTGTCAGACGAAAAGCTTTGGGATGAATCTCCTACTTCACGCCATCTTCAAGTTCTGTACCACCAAACGTCTTTTCAAGCATTTTGTAATTAAAAATCAATATTGCCAAAAATATTGCCATTTAAAAAAAATTTTTGCCAAAAATTTGCCATAAATTAGACAAACACTTGCCACATTTTCTGTCAAGCATCTGGCAACCGTGGTTGAGAGCGCTGCTGCGTTTGTTTACATAAGCAAATAGTACGGGACCCGTAACGTGGATTTGATCCAACCCCGTTTTGGCGTTGTAGGATCTGATGGACATTATTATCGAGTCAGCAGCAAGTTCGTCTACAGACGTGGTCTACCTGCCAGAGGTGGCCGGAGTCACATTTTTAGCCTGCGTCTCTGGTCCTGTTTCAATGTTTTTGAACCGGATTCGGTGTCAAGCGAAATTTCCGACCTCTGCGAAATTTCTGACCTATTATTTTTTGTCAGGTATTTTGCTTCTCAGAGTAAAGGAATAAAGTTTGGCGTTTACTTTTTTGACGTGTGCTGTGTAATTTAAACCTTTTTGGTTAGATATCAGATACCCACAACACACTACAGTACGGGAATAACTATTATCACTGAAAACCATTGGACCTAGTTTTAGATCTTAACTATTTTTCTTTTTCTAACCCAAACCCTAAACTGACACACTTACCTAATCACGAAACTCTGAGCCCTCATCATCAGTTTTCTCAGCGTATTTGATATGTTGATTATCACTCTGTGCATGCGCACATGGCGTGAAGTCAGAAATTTCGCTTGACACCGGGTCCGAAACTTCTTCAAATTTGAGAATCTACCTCCAAACTCCAGCAGCCACCGATGCAACCGAAATTCAGCAATGTTTGCATCAGGCCTGTAACCTGCTTGGGATACCAAAGCGGGCGAAGAGTTTCCTGAGAGGGGCCCAAAATTTTTAAATCATGTCCAGTAGTTTTAAACTATGTCCAACACATTTTTCCAGGGGGCGAAAAATTTTGCAGGGGCCGCGAATCCCCCGTCCTCCTCCCTTCAGCAATGAGATTTTATAAAGACCACGCAGACTCCTGCTTCTGCCGAAAATAAAAAGTGATTCCGGGTCCGTTTTTTTACAAATTTGTGACTTGGGCTCCAGGTCCGAAAAAAAACAGGATCCTGCTGGAGTCGACACTCCAGATCCGTGGCGCCTCTGGTACAGTGTGGAACATTTTCCGAATACGTGTTTCGACGTACCCGGTACCAAATAAAAAATTTTTGTCAATTCAACTCTATGCCGGTATTAACGGGGTGAAAAATTGCATTAGATCTCCTTTATTCGCATGAAAGTACTTTTTCGGTCAGGACACTGTAATCCCCAGATATTTTGGCTCTTTTTGCCTTATCAGTCAAGCTTTCAAATATAACACAAAAATCTGTATCCACTGTTGGCTCAAACATTTTTATCGATTTTCATCACAGTGCTCTTTCTAAGGAGCGCAAATGCGCAGTGCCACCAGACCATTTGCGGATGGAAATATCATTCTCACGGACTTGTAACATTCCAAATTTAATATCGTATATGCAGTATATTTCATAGCCCTTGTAACGCTTGAAATGCTTCACTGTTTGTGGATCTGCAATACATGGTTGTGCTTGCGCAATTGCATGCGCACTAAAACAAACATTTGCTCCGTGCAAAATTTTCTTAGAGGGAACGCTGGACATTACATTACTAATAATATAACCTGCTTATTTTCCATGATGATTGCTTTCTACTTGATTTCCTTTGACTGCGAATCATTGATATTGAAACATTTCGCTATTCATGCAGTATTCGCTGTACCACCCTGACAAAAAAATACTGACCTAGACTAGAATCACACCTCAAGTTAATTTCACATCGCAATTCCCTGAACCTCTTTGGCAAAGCTGCACACTATGCAGAGAACCAGATATGTATAGTCAGTACCTTTTTTGTAAATCTCGTGCAACATAGCAGCATGACATGGGTTTCCTTTTGTTAGATAACAACTGAGGTAAATCGTTGCAAATGGAGTCAGTATTCAATTCAGTTTTACACTTTTTTCAGGAGTGTCACAAGTGGTCAGCGGCGCCCATCTTCGCTTGCTTGCATCGCAGACCACACACAATATTCGCAGTAAATGCTGCGTTGACCTGCAAGTCGATGGTAGCACCGTGCGTTTCCTTTCCTTGCCACCCATTAAAGAAATTACAATTTCAATAGAAAAATATTTTTTCTGTTTGAAACGATTATTGCCCAAAAGCAAAGTAGACCTCCCGGAAGTCCCGCCTCCTATACGCCTATGGTTGATAGAATGCAGTTGTATTGGTTGGTGGAAATTTCCAGGACAAAATTTTATCAGCTTGTGCATAACCTTCTGCATGTCGTTATTAAAAGCCTGTTCATTCGTTTGTTTTCTATGTCGGCAACATTTGCGCATGCATTAGGCAACCAGCACTTTCTCATCAAGGTTGGCACAAGCAAAAATCTCATTCATGAGAACTGGATGAAAGCAATGACGTAAAAAGATACCGCCGAGTTCCTAATTCCTAGGGGAAGGGTTAATGATGATCTTGATATAAACCAGCGGTTTTGACCAGGGTTGCGGAGTCGAATTTTTTGTCCGACTCTGAAATCCAATTAAATCATTTTTTACATCGCACTCGTAAGTTGGGAATCCCAACTCGTGCCTATTGAATTGGCGCAATTTCTTTTGAAACTGTTGTTGAAACACAGAATTCTTGCTGTGTGACACGATTTCCATTGATTGCTATGTTATGGTTCGTTTCGACCATAACATGGCTGGTTTAGAAAATAGTGAAAATAGCACCTGATCAACATTGAAGAAATAACCCGTGAAAATTGTCAATCAGAAGATTGGATTAAAATGGTTAATGACACATTGTGTTGTGTATTACTTGTGTAGTATATTAATGTTTTTGCAACAAGTTATAGTGCAAATATTGAGTTGAGTAACGTGTATTGATATGTATTTGGTGTACTAAGGAAAACTCAACATATCTGAGGAAGCAAAGGAATTGCGAAACACCAGAATGCTAATTACGAAATTTTTATATACTGATATGTTGGCTAAAAAAATATCTAAGTTGATCAGCTTGATCTAAAGAAAGCGACTGCTGAGGCAAAACTAAAAAGACTGATTGAAATCATGTCTTATAAAAAAGATATATGCAAGTGAGACGATAATACAGTGGTGGTCGAATATTTAAGTGAAAGTATGAATTAGAGTAATAGCCACTGTAAAAGAAAATTGGACCTGAAAGGGGTGACTTTAAGACTAAAAGTGGACAAGAAGCTGGGTCACGCATCGATGGTTCTGAAGTACGAATGGCTTACAAGACCACAACAAGCAATAAGGTGACGTACCGGAGCTGGTGAGCAAAACAGTGCATTGCTGGCGCAATGAAAGCAGTTAAAGCGTGTAAGCGCAGGGCAAGTTCAAGAAATTGCGAAGCGGTTCTAAAAGCCTCTTAACAGTAGTTGCATTTCAAGCAGAACTGGAAACAAAAAGGGTGTATTAATGACAAGGAAAAACTCGAGGTAAAGGAATTTTGAAATGATAAACAAGCACGAAAATAAGGAAAGAGCTTTCTTGCTAATGTTGCGTTAGCCTGTGTGCCTATAATGTTACAACTGAGTAGGCAAATGAGCACAGTAGTGTGTTTTGTGTTGGAATAATTTTAAGAATGTCTACTTTACAAGGAGCCTTGTATAATACAAAAGTAGAATGATAATCGAATATATAAACAATGAACCTGCTTTAGTTGGGAAAATGTTACATCATTGAAATACGTTTGTAACATATGACACATTGTCTATTTTTGAGATAAAAGCAAGTATTGAATGTGCTGATACTTTGAACAGTCTTAATGAAGGTATGCTGTATAGAGAAATTGATGATTTAGTGAATGAAGCAATTCAAATTGAATTACCAGATGGTTGTGTTTGTGACTGTTGTACGTTTGTGTGAAATATGGAATATGCAAATGCATGTTAGATAGCATTAAAACAAAATTAATGATAAGGAGGGGACATGTTGCCCGTGCTTGCAACCAGATGTGATGTGACATGCCCCAGATGCTTGCAGAAAAACAACGTTTGACATGCAACCAGTGTTTGCGGTAAGATGCTGTGAAGATATATAAACCGCAGCAGGTGACATGAAGATTCAGAGTATGTTGCGGCTCTCAACCACATAACACCTCACTGATAAATACCCTAAACAGATGTTTGTTGCGCTGGACTACGCCGTGGTACTTCGGTTAAAGGGAGGGTCTAGCTGGAAACATCGGCCTTGAAAAACAATAATGTTGCTCATGGCAATAACCGACGTCATGGTAAGGCAATTAAATTACGTAGGAGGCAATTGAATGGAATGCTCTGAGGTGCGGTGACTAAAAATATAGGAGCACTGAGGTACTTGGAAACTGATAGTCTGAACCAAATTTGATCAGTAGAAAACACGGAAGTAACAGGGATATTGCGACACCCAAATTTGAAACGTCATTTGCAGCGAGGCAAAGAAAACAAATTTTAACCAATCACAGGGAATAGCAGTAAAAACGTCAGTAAAATCTTGAGAAAAAGATACGATTGAAAATGCTTTTATAAACGCATGTAAACGCTCATTGTGCCATTTGTTTTGTGTTTGAAATTTTGGTAAAGACAAGAGTGAGAATCAGTATGTAGCGTTGGTTATGAACATGTTGACTGCATAGCGAAATTGGTGAATGCAGTTTGTTTGGTAACAGCGTACATTTCAAGTTTGTTGATAAAATGCATATATTTCGCCGTTGGTAAAATAAGAATTACAATCGCTCTGAATATAAAATTATACTGATGATTTCAACACTTGCTAAACAATGCAGATGTTGCTAATTGTCATATTGAGTATGCAGCTGTCTGCTGAGAAGATAAGAAGGGCCTTTATTACATAACCCACAACGGGATATTTAGAAATACGGTGTGGATAAAAAATCCATAACTTTTCTAAATCTTTTGAAGAACTTGGCCCTGCCAGCCAATTTTGTTCTTTAAAAGCTAGTTGCTACAAAATTGTTGACAGGCAAACTTTATTCGTGCTACGCTATGGAGTCGGAGTCATAAATTTTGGAAAGGTCGGAGTTGGAGGTTTTACCTCCGACTCCGCAACCCTGGTTTTGACCACGGAGTCCCCGAAATTAAAATCGAGGGGTGGTGACTCACACAGCCGGGTGCCTGTTGTTCGAGAGAATATGAAGCCAAAGTAAACTTGCCAATGTCACAACGCATGGACCTCCAAATTCATCTGGAAAATGTGTCTGGCTGCTGAAACAAACCTGGATAAAACGGAAAATCGCGAACAAGATGTTTTACTTCACTGCATCATTAATTGTTAATCTCTGCGCGAGCCTACGAGATATACTGCAGGTCAAGCGTATCATGAATGCAAGACCGGCCGTAAAACCTTTTCGCCTTTCGAGCTGGTTCGACCCAGGCAGACCGCTAGTGGGCGTTGCATAATATCGCACACCATGTTATCCTGCGGCTCCACCTGCATGAAAAGTATTGGGTCCGTCGCCACCCAACGCCCAGAGCCCCGTTTGCAAATTGATACCCCCTGGTCGAAAACACACCACTGAATTTCTAAGCGATTTCTTGTAACGAAAGACTCGACGCGATAAATGCAACTCTAAAAGCGCACACGAGTGTGTCGTTTCAGGAAGTATTCTACGTTGGAGGTGCGTTCCAAACACAAGCGATCTCATCGCAGAGCGTTCTGAAATTTAAGATCGCTGGACCTTTCGTAGGCGAAGCATAATAACCTAAGAATTCACAATCTGCACAACTGACAATTTCTCCGACATTGAGTGAAATATAAGCAACAATCTCACTGTGGTTATCACGTATGTCGCAGGATTAAATGTCAAGTCATTTCGCTATCAATTGAATGCACGCACAGTATAATCGAACAGTGGGTAATTATATCAAAGAGAGCTGTAAGTAACGCTCTTCACTAATAACCTGCAGTTTTTTCTGCCTATATACTTCTGTGGATGTTTTTGCATTACATCGACGTTTTAAAGTTTTCGTTCTTTGTTTATATACCAGCCTATCCTAGTCAACACAAAACATTTGACAAAGCAACGTAAACGGCTTAATTACTGCAGCTCACTAAGAATGAAAAACCACATTGGATCTGAGGTCTGCTCCAGACAACTCAGATCGAATCGCGACTGTAAACATAAGTGTCCGACCAGCCTTGAACACGGGTTCTCAAGAAAAATCTTTGTCTCACCATAGTAGTTTGAACAGGCGCAACAACACAAATGAACATAAAGAAGTGGTATATAATATAATGCACTGAAGGTTTCAAAGAAAAACGATACGTCGGCAAGCAGAACCCCGTCCGACGTGCAGAAACATCGCGTGTCACCTAGCTATGTACGTAATCGATATGACGTCTAACTGGAAGGTTTGGGACTTGAAGTGAAAGAAGACGACAAACGCAACGTCTCGAACGATGAACGCTTCGCTGCCAAATTTAACAGTCCGGACGAGGATCTGACTCCGATCTTGGGCGGTGAAGTGAATCCGGCTGCTTTGTACATTCTTGCTATGTTGATACCAGGCGTGTCCGCCTTAACAGCAGGCTTCGACTGCACAGTGAGAGTTGAGTTCGATGCGAAGTTAAAATCGTCCTCGGGCTTTTCAATGACAGGCGCGGCGGTTGGGGGTTTGGATGGGTCAGGCCTCGGGGGGGTTTGCTGGTACGGCGCCACGGCGGCGGCCGGCTTATTGAAGCCGTAAATGAGATTCGATTGCTGTTTGGGGGTTCTTGCGACCGATGACGGCACAGGGGCTATGGCGCTGCTCGCTGAAGAACCCCAGTCGTCTTTAACGATCTGCAAACACAGACGCAGCACATGCGAACGGCGAATACCAGAGCTAAGCGAAGATACCGAATATTTCATAACGACAATACGTGGCACAAATTATGTTCGAGGCATACCGTAACGTTTGGTCAACGATCGATTGACTGAACTAAGAAACGCGGAGGTTCCTGTTACTGTTCTCGCAAAATGAAAACGTTCCTTCACGGAAACGACCACGAGTGAATAATTACTGCTGGTGAAGCTCAATGCGTTACGCCGAATTAACTGATACCGTACTTACAAAATACTGAACCTTGTTTCGCACTCAAGCTGCAGATAACGCCGCACATACAAAGGGCTGGGAAACCGCTAGCTTCAGAAGTATGTATACAAACGCGTACGCGCCAAGTTGTTTGAACTCTAAAAATGCTTCCTTCATAAACGCCAAAATAACTTCTTTTTTGACATGAGCTCGCCTCAAACCGCAATGCCCTTGCTCGGATCACTGCCACTTACCTGCACAGTTAAGTGCGACACAAGTGGCGCGAGCCGGTTAGTCACGTGGGCAAGAACCATCTGCTCGTCGGCGTCTCTGCGTACTCGAACCTGAAGAGCACCGGCCATGATCAGCCCGTACCCGTTCGACTGGCTAGGAGCGCCGCTGTGCGACTTGCTCGACGCTGGAGCCAGGGCCGTTGTGTAGAAGCGCTCGTTTCTAATTTCCAGGACTCCGTCTGCGAGGAAGCAAACAAAGATGTAAGCCAACAAGGCTACTCTTGAAATCTTCACAGATCTTACGGCGCTTCGTTCTTAAATGCTAACGCGTACATAATGGATTGAAAATATCGATAGCACGACTAAAGACTACTGACCCGTCGAGCATGCTTCACTTGTAACTTCGTATCCATCGTTTCATGCTGTTAATAAACGCTGTTTCGCGGACGACTACAACTTTATCTTAGGGTCATTCGAGAAGTAACTAACTTAATTTAAAAGCCGGCAATTCAAAACTTCATCCACATCAAACGCTCAGCAGTAAACATAAATTAGACTTTGCTGAGTAGAGTAATAGGTATTAAACTGATAATGGAAACGGGCAACAATACCACGACAAAAGATATTAATTTAACGGTGTCCAACCGATGACAACCTAAATAATTTTGCTTCCTTAAAAAACAGCATAAAACTTTACAGTTTTCCCAAACAAGCAGCAAACAGTTCACGCCAAAATAGCTCTCTAACAAGATCTGTAGAATTCCAGGCATGGACGAGAAAACAGTAGTACTTTCTGTTGCGTCAATACCAACTTTGCGCAAACGCTTTTTTGTTAATAATCGGGTGACGGCAATTGGCGGCGGGTAGCAGCTTCGATTTGCTTCTTGCAAGGGCGGTTAGGGTGAATCCTCTATCACACGGAGCGCTACGGAAATTCACTTAGTGCTTTCAATTGATAGAGGCACATTCTACCACTGAGCTATTGCTGTCACACAAGATGCTGAACTACAGTCAAGCGGGAATTTGAACCAAACAACCCTGAAGCACTTGCAAGTTCCATATTTTCTGAAAAATAAAGTTCATTAAGTCTTACATCCAAACAACCAAAACTTTACGTGCGCAGCATAAAATGTGCGTCTTTGTTCTAGACTTTTTTGCACGCTATGTCATACGAATTGTGGACGTAGAATTAAAATTCACTCAAGAACAATTTTTTCAAAGCGGCTTCGCCTTTTCGAAAAAAGCAACCTTTTTCGGCGGATGCTTTCGCGAAGCCGTCTTTGACATATTGGCTTACCGAGGGTTTGAGTCTCGCTCAGCAGCTTGTCAAGCTGAGCGAGCACGTATGGTGGTGTGGTGTTCAGCAGCACCCGGGCTCCGCAGTTGGCGATCGGCCACATTGTACACCATGTTACGCTGGCAATCAAGGTCGCTGCCACAGTGTCGGCAAAATAGTAAGCACTGAAACAGACCAGATCACAATCAGGGTGGCTGAAAAACATGGCCAGCGGACATCACACCGCTCGCATAGGACCTAGTGCTTGAGCTTATCCCAGTGTATTGTGACGATGAGTCGTTGCGCATGTCAATCAAGCGTAAACGGAAGCACACTACGCAGACATAAGAACGCAGAGAGTTCATACGAACAATTATAAGACAACATACACGACGCCTGGGCAGAGATTTGTTTAAGGTGGTTGCCAATGTCTCAGCCGCACGCGCTTCGCCTTCCAAGAAAGTGTTCTGGTGGCACAGCACACCGAGACATCCGGACTTGCAAAGGGTTGCAACTCTCATGTCCGAACGGTTGTACGTCGTGCGGGAGGAAAGCTACCAATTTATAAGGTCTTGGGATGATCAGGCCTAATGTCGAACTCTACACGTAACTCCAACGAAGCAGGCGCACTAACGACTAGCCTGCGAGCTGGCCAGCACAAGACCACATTCAGGCAAAAGCCACAAGGCATTGTAAAGCATTCGGAAATAAATACCAAATACTGTTTAAATTTTAACGTTTAAACAAGTCACTACAGACCATAGAAACATAAATAACTGCAGGGTTCTTAACTTGTCAAAGAGCTAAACCAAATCAATGCTGCTCTTGAATATTTTCAATGACTGTTGTTGAAACTTGAACGATAACCGAGCACTGGAAACAAGTTAAGTGGGCAGCAATTACGCCGTGATTACATACTCGAGATGAAATCATATGCACCATGCTCAATGGCAGCAACCCTCTGTTCTTGTTCTGATTTATGTGTTGAGTTGAGCGACACAACATATTACTTTGCATCATGCTTCGACTACCGAACACCTCCACATGAAGTAAAACCGCGATGTTTGCAGCAACAGCATTTGCAGAGTTGGGAAAGCCCGACCAAGAATGGATAGACAGTTGCATACTGCACCGGGGTTTAAAATTTTTGAATAAATCGCTATTTGCATGCTCGTTACCGAGTGGAAAAGTGCCGATAACGTATTGAGCAACATGCCAAAAACAAAGGATGACGATAAAGCTTCAAAAAATGTCATCCACACTTTGTTTCAGTGTCTTTTTTTGGCTTAGTAGTTGCGGGCTACATAAATTAAAACATATCTGCAATATGCTCGTTTCTTTATTGAACATAACGGCAGTTTAACGTAACGTTTGGGTATGTTATTGAAAATACGATCACAGCAGTCTAAAAGTATAAACTGCGACATCAACTGTACAAAACGTACTCAATTTGAATCAAGAGGTCGGTTAGCAGCAGCAAGGAAGCTCCAATAAACGACGCAAGAAAAAAAGGGTCAACACGCGGAAGCAATACACGCGAAAGGACTGGAACGACGCTGCACAGCGAGTGGCTCATATCTGACACATGCTCTTGGATTAGAGACGACGACGAAGCTGAAAAACAAACCAAGAACACCACAATCAGCGGGATAAGGTCTGCAGGAAGGGAGCTTTTTGCGTAAACGCAACATGTCATAATAATCTCTAGCAGCGCCTTTCAAAAAGTTGGCCAGGCAAGAGAAGTCGTTTTCACAATTACCGAAAATTTGTAAAAGCAACGAATCAAGAAATGTATCATAATAACATTGTCGGACTGAAGGAAATGCGCAAAATTTACTCAGAATCATTACTACTATTACTAAGACGTGTAACGCAATTAAAAGGAAAAGCGCTCTGATTTTCCTTCATTTTTTTAAGAATACAGAAGTTACATTAGGAGGCGAAATTCCAGCGTGAAAAACAAGTTCATCATTGCCATAAGCAGTTCTTCAATTTTCTGTGATTATTTCCAAACTGAAGACCACAGTTGTGCCAAGTGTGAATTACATCTTAAATGTGCCATTTTTCAAATTAGACATTATCGTTTAAGTAAATTTCAGTCCCCTAAAGTAATCATCTGGTCACATACTTACTAATAATTCTCTTCTTATTTTAGTGTGAACACACACAGGGTATTCAGTTAGACTTCCGGTAGAAGGGCCTGGGAAACTGCGAATGTGCTGTGCAATGCACAAATCAGAAACTTCAACGCACGTCTAACTAGGCATTTTTTTGATGAAATAAAGTGTTGAGGCTAAAAATTTAGAAAATCTTCCACCTAGTCTTTTACCACAATTTGTTTCCAAAGCATGTTTAGGGCATGGCAGTAATTTCGCATACCCTTGCAGAGGAAAAAGAACTGACCTTCAGTAACACTCTGAAACGGCCTGTTTTCAATGGTGCACATCTTAAGAACATGGAAAAACAACCCACAAAAAGCAGCGGGAATAAGCCTTCCAATCGTAACTTCCGGCTGTTCGAAAATTCTGCGCGAAAATGTGAATAGTGCTCAGCAGTGGTTTGGGAAAGTAATCACTCTTCTACAATAAGTTAACATCAAAGTAATACCAGTTGGTCATAAAAAATGACCGAGCAATGACTGACTACGACTAAGCATGAAATCCTGAATGTTTCATTCTACTACCCAAAACCCTAAATCAGCTAGAAACATCACAAATTAAAACTTTAGCTTAACTCTTCTGTTTAAAATGATGTCAACGTTTCAGCCTACTTCACAGTGGGCCTTCACCAGGGCAATGACAAGCAGAGGCAAAGTCCCTGTGCATTGCAAAGTGAAAAAGGAAAGAACAATTAGTGTAATGTAGTGATAAAATAAAAAAATATGACTATGACGTTGCCACAAGCCAAGAAAGAAATTGACTAAAAACAAACCAAAATATGTAGTCAATCATAAAGTTAGTAGAAAAACAATATTCTTAAAAACAGATAAAAATAGTTAAATGACACAATAATTGCAATTAAAAGTTGCTTTTATACATGAGAGGAAAGGTGCGACAAATTTACATTATATACATTAGCCAGAGGACTCAATGAGCCAGAAACATAGTTCCATACCAGTATAAATCAACGTGGTCCAACTACTTTTGACCTACGGGCTATTTCACAAAATTGTGACAACTCACGGGCCACTTCCAATAAAATGATGTATAAAACAACAGATTCACAAGATTCAAAACTAGAAAAGGGAAGATAAGTCAGTGTGTCATTGAAATTATTACACAATAGCAAATAGCATTATACTGTATTATAAATCTTCTATCAGTGGGATGCCTGTGGTCGAGGCTTCTCTGACACCATCGTTACTTCATCAGTGTTAGTGGTGCAAATCAGAGACTATCGTCCAGTGTTTCGTCTGCCATAGATTTGACTTGTTTCATTGCAAAAATTGTTCTCTAACACACGTGTGCGTTTCCAAACATCAAAGGCAATTTTGGTGCTAAATTTATCAGTTTGGGAAGTCTATCTTTGCTGACTAATTTCCAGAAGCTCTCTACAGTCGCTAACACTGTTAGTATTGTACATTTTTTATTAAAAGATGTTATACTTGTTCTAATCAAAAGTACCAATGGCAGGGATGGGCATTGGCAATTAATTTGGCTCGGGTGTCACTTTGAGAAGGCCTCATTTCGTGGATAGATAGACAGTGGCATAACTGATGGAGGGACAAAGGGGTGAGCCACCCCTTGGCAAGTTAAATGCAAAACCGGGCCCCCTTTAACTTACATGCTGATATTTAGTATTCTTTTGGTTTTCAGTAGGTTCTTGATTTTTGCGTTTTTCATAGTGTTTCGGGCTTTTTAAGTTATAATCAGGGCTACCATACCGTCCTTATTTCTAAGATTTGTCCTTATTTTGCAGTACTACGTCATAAGAAATGTCCTTATTTGTGACTTGCGTTCTTATTTTTTCTTATTTTCTATAGCGTAACAATTTTAAATAAAAAATATCTGATAGACATACATACCATTTCAATCTCATCGTTCACATTTTATCATCAAGGTTTTGTGACATGATAAAATTAGTATAATCTTGCAGCACAGAGACCTAACGCACTATCAGGCATTGTTAGCACTGTAAGCTATCTATTCTGATTTTGGTTGTTAGGAAAGATGATTTTGTACCACAGGTTTAGCATTTAATTGATTCAAGAAATAAGCAAGCAAAAAAAACGTTTTCCGTGAAAATTACAAGGAGGAGGTGGAGAGTAAGACATTGCTGTTTCAAATGATTCCTGGAGATAGGCAATTTATATATGATCTGACATTAGTTGTGCAAACACAAACAATGGTTTTCTTTTTAGGTAACAATATCAAATTTTCCTCAGCCGTCCTTATTTTTTATTCTAAACCAGGGGTGTGCAACATTTTTTGTCGGTGGGTCATATAACCTACTTCAGACATCTAGCTGGGCCACACGAAAAGTTTTGTTTTTTAACCAACTGTTGGATTAGGATTTTCATGCATGGTGGGGAAAAATCAGGGTGTTGGCAAGGGCCACACGAAATGGATTGGCGGGCCGGGTTGTGGCCCGCAGGCCGCCTGTTGCACACCCCTGTTCTAAATCAATGGAGGCCCTGGTTATAATAGACATCATGGGCGCCTTTTCAGCTAAGTTTCCCCTCTCCTGGCTCAAACCTGTAGTTACGTACGTTCCTGGATAGACAGATTTATATTAAGTGGCAGTACTGAGATCATTGCACTAGATGCGCTGCTCTTCAAGACAACAAATGCTGGGACATTGAAAAAACACAGGGGTTATCCTGACAAGCGCCCCAGCGGAGAGTTAGCAGCGAGCCATACCTTATAATTTTATTGTAAAATAAATAAAACAAAATGGTACACCAATAAGATATTATTCATTGTTTTTGTGCAAATGCACTTTATTCAGTGCAACTAATTCAGTGAGATAAATGTAACCTCACACACTTTTCAACAAATTTCAGATTTAAAGATTTGTCCTGAATGCTTCCACAGGCCACTGAAAATGCTGTGGCAGGCCGCAGGTGGACCGCGGGCCTGCAGTTGGACCACACCGCGCTAAATAATTAAATACCCTCAAGTAAAGCGCTCCATGAAAATGTGAAGTACCTGGTTAATTTCAAATAAATTTGGCATCTTGACATTTATTTAAGTTACGCATGTTACCCGGATTTTCAGTGGTTACTTACTTTACCTTTCTACACACACTGGGTAAACTAAAGATCCTTTAAAGACAACAGGCTTCACAAACACGCAACATGAAATTACCAATACGAAAACAAAATTATTGTCTGAATATTTGAGACATTCCAAAAAGACTATGGTTTTACACAGCCACTTCAAAAACATACCTCATTGTAATTTCTTTGAAAATCAACAAAGCACCCAGCATTGATAAAACAACAGAAGCAAACACAAAAAGCAGCTCTATTCGTTCGTAGCTGATAATCTGCAGTCCATCATCAACTCTTTCATGCTGCTTTATAGTGATTCGAATTGAAACCAAGCAAGTTATTAGGGCAAGCAAATCAAAGACCATTACATATGCATATGCCCGCAGAGCTGCATTAAAAGAACAAGTTTTTTTTCAATATAACAGAAGAAGACCACATTGAAATGTAAATGAACCATTTTAGTCAACCAGGCAGGTAAAAGTGAAGAGGTATAACCAGCTAAAAAAGCATAAGCAATCACACCTGGCTCATATTCAAATCTCTTCCTTCAGCACATTATAGCTTCTACTACGACTACATTCAGTCCTCAAGAGTAGCACCACTTTGCAAAATTGTAGCGCTAAAAAAGTTCAGAATCAATTTAACTGCAAACACAGCTGAAACATTAAAAGGTCACCAGTTCTATTTCATCCACAAAAAAAACTTGAATTGACTTTGTGGAGTCAGTTCCCCATGTATTTCATATATGATGATGACGGTCACAAAGACAAAGATGATGCTTAGCACTTAATCAACATTTTGTCACTGACTGAAATTAACAGCATGGAATAAAGAACCCCGTCATGGAACTGGAGTTAAAGTTGCAGGTTCTAATGTAACCACTAGATACGTGTTAGACTATGTGCAGAAGTACTGCAAAATAGGACTCTGCACAGAATTTTCACATTTCAAATCTTAACTCTTTTGCGTCCAGTAATGTTCAAGGATTTCGTTCCAAAAAAGCAGATCGCACATGGCTTTGCGCAAGTGTAACTCAGGTGCCAAAAGCGGTAAAGAGCTGTTCAAAGGCTCAAAGGACTTGGCAAGTGTTCTAGTCTGCACTCGAAAAAAAATTTTTGGTTGGGGGTTGTGGATTTTTGTGAGTGACATCATAAGCGGAGGACTTTTAGGCCACTTTGGCCCACTTCACCTGGCATTGGGCCCAAACCATCAGAAGGTAGTATTTCGCTGAAGTTTTTATTGGAAACTGGGCTATAATCTGAGTCTTTTGATACTTTGGATGACCTGCTGGGCTATTGGGTTCAAAAGTTATGATCTAAAGTAATAAAAAGATTTACTTAGTTAATTAGATAATTAATTAATTTGTTTATTTTAGTTCATACCTTTTGAACCAGAAATGCTAGAAAGTCGATCGAAGGTTCAAAGACTTAGACTTGAGCCTAGTTTCCAATGAAAACTTCAGCAAAATACTTT
>JGI24158J21664_10006559_pt1 | contig 15355 bp, 9 predicted proteins | sample Ectturendosymbi3_FD_21664 | JGI IMG/M metagenome (IMG submission 21664) | reverse complement strand
AAATAAATTTCATCACGGGGGGCCCCCTTTCAGCGGGGGGCCCGGGGCAATTGCCCCTGTTGCCCCCCCCTTAATCCGGCCCTGCGTGTATTTCCTCCTCTTGTCACGTCAAGTTCAACAAAGACGGTGTTAGGAATAGAAACGTTTGCTGTTGTTGTGATCGGAAAGCCCGATCGGCATGTGCGCAAAGCTTCACACTGTGGCAGCAAGCAACAATAGAGTTCACCCGACGAGATTATTATTGCTTGGTCGCGCCACACATACGCGGTGTTGTTCTTCGCGCACATTCCGTTCGTAGTGAATCGAGCATTCAGCGCAACGCCATCGGAGTGGTTGCAACACTGTGAACCTTACTGGATATATACATTGATAATAATTTCCCTTGGATGAATGAAAACATAACTTGTATTGCTGTACAATTTTCGGGTTTGATCTTTGAAATAACGTTTCGCTTTGGTCATGGGTAGTGGAACCTTCTTCAAAGTGGGGGGGCACAAGTGCACGTCAAAAACATTATGGAAAATTTTTGTGGTTTGTATTAGCAGATGTGACGTAACAAGCATTTAAAATTGGGTTTATAAGCGTGGGGACCAGGCCCATACGGCCCCTCCGGTTCCGCCACCTATGGCTTTGGTTCGCCTTAAAAAATTTTAAACCGGAGATCCACATTTCATAAATTGGTATTAGCCAGTGGTAATAAACGTATTAATGTGTTTCAGTTAGCTCTTAGACCAGTGGTTCTTAACCTTTACAAACACGCCGAACCCTTACATAGTTTTCCATCTTTTGTCGAACCCCATTTTTGCCCAATGAAACAGAAGGTAAAAATGGGTTAGCTTGATGTGATATAACCACATTTTTAGTCATGTTTCAGATGAACTTTGTCGAACCCAGGTTGAGAACCAATGTCTTATACTTTTCATCATTTCGACATTTTTATGAAACGAATTTAACATATACAACATGCAGCAACGAACCAACAGTCTTGTGAGGTTTTAAGCGTGGTTCATTGATCCCTAACGCAGGTTCGTGGGTTCCAACGCATGGGGAGCCTTGATCCACTTGAGCGACGAATGAAATAATATTGTTACGTTGTAACTTTTAAGGTTCCAGTTATCGTAATTTTCCACAACCTTGAAGCACTAACTGCGAAAATTTGAATAAAAAACATTGCACTGTGTTGTAGCTACGCTCGCTATAATAAGTGGTTCGTAGGCGCCAACATCCCCTACTTCATATTACAACGTATGTCGCACACATCGACTTTAAGCATCACTTTCTGGCAACCGGCAACCTTACTTTTTGCATTTAACCGTAAAAAACTTCGGTGTTTGTTTTACTCAACATTTATCAGATTTAGAACAAACCGAAATGCTTTACAGTGGATATTTAACTTCGTATTTTCATGCATACAGAACGCGTGCATTTGGCAGTTTTGTATTGGCTCTTTCCGCAAAAGCTGGTTTGCTTGTTACAACAGTTATTTCGTCGGACACCGCGGTGAGTGCATGCGCTGCTGGATCCGACTCGCTCTAATTCGTTTCATGCCACACGCGGGCGCTTTTATCAGGACGAGAGATGATCACGCAGCAGGAATCAAAATTTTAACTTTCGCCCGAAGTAGGTAAGGTTAGTGCAGGAGCTAACCGGAAATTTCAAAGGGACTTCATCTAAATTTCTAGTGTTGCGGTCAAACAGAATGAAATTGATTGAAGCAAATTTTCTGCTGAAAAAAGCATTGCCGCAGTCGTTTTGTCATGTTACTGTGGCACTAGGGGAAGCAATATCGCCATTGTTGGTTCTTTTTGTGACGTCCCTTACTGCAGTGTACACGTTAAAGTTGACTGCGGCTATCCCCCTTATTAGGTATGTTCATGTTTGTAGTTTAATACGGAAAAGTCATCCGTCTGGGTTAGACTAAATAAAAAGACTATTTGGAAATAGCAATTAGCGGTATCTTCACACTGGTTCTTATTTTCATAGTGACGTGTACGAAACCCAATGGAAGTTTATTTTTCAAATACTGTGCCTGCTAAAACATTCTCAGCAAAAATTGGATTAGCAACTGAAGAGTTCATTTCAAAAAGACCAACATTTTTTATGACTGCTTTTTGTGAAACACATTGTTCGTAAAATTTCATCGTTGTTATGTGTTACTTAGACTGTTTCGGAGTGGAAACTGGAGTCGATGTTTTCATTTTTTTTCGGAGCCAGAGGTTTCAAGCCTAAACTAGGTGCGGGGTCGCAAGATAGGAATTTTCATTCCGCTCACCTCTGATCAGGACCGCTATGACCTAATTTTTGTAGTTGGGAGTTTGTACGACATCGCGCGGTCTTCGTCAGGAGACAAGATCAGTTCTCATGCAACAACGTGGCTGACCTCTGTTCGTAGCGTTTGAGCGTATCTGTGTTTCGCAATTCAATCTCCAACCAACCTCAACAGCCAAACGTAACTTCGTGTGCCCTTCAACAGCTTCACAGTGATAAAGCGCTATACGTTTTTGCGAAAGCTCACATCAATTTGCGCAAATTATACGCTGCAGACACAATGTGAAACGAGTCGAAAAACATTACTTTCACGGGGCTGTTGCCAGACTGAAAGGAATCAGTAAAAGACCCCGAGAAAGCCTCGTAAATTGGAGGTTTGCTGTCGCAAGTTAAAAACAGGCGCTCAGCGGGAAAACCTGCCCTTTTTCAGCTGCTGGACTACAACAAATAGGTAATCACTTAACAAAGCTGCTCTATCCGAAAACCTGCCAGAATAGCCGATTACATGGCACATGCTTCGTTTATAAGTACAACAGCAATACGCAAAAAATAAGTAGAACCCCAGGTACAAGTGACTGCCAGCATACAGGTGTTGTCGAACACAAGAACAGGCGCAAAATCTCAAACTGATGAAACGAATGATAGCAAACAAGTAATTGGCTTCACATTAACACTGCATGCAACAGTTGGTACTACGCAATACATTCTGCTAAGCAGGGCCGCAACCAGCTGATATTTTCAGGTGTGGGGGAAAAATGATTGCAACTTGTTTTACAAAACGACTGAAAAGGTATTGGCGCTTTCAAAATATTTTCGAAAATTTCTGGAGAGTGATTGCTCGATTGATTGCCCCCCCGGTTGCGATCCTGCTGCGAAGTTGAAAAAAGCCCACAGATGGGTCCATACAAAACGTGAAGACGTACTAGGCATCATTCGTGAAGTTATCCAAGCTATAAAAGACCGACTACCATTGACCCTTTTTTCCGCTTCACAGTGGATGAGTTCTAGCACTAAAGCACTCCACCTTCAACCAATACGATGAAGATGACTGTTCCACAGTAGTGTGAGCGCTGCTCTGACAAAGTCACTGCAAAACCGCACCTAGTTCGGCCACGATTGGTTTGTTACAGTCACAGCAGGATGAATTTATGGATGTTTTGAAGGTTCGACGAATGAATACATGCTGGTTAAATGGATGGCGTCATTCAACAACTTGGTGGTTTAACCCGTCAACTTCGCATATTTTACGCAGACAAATTTGTGATATTTTGACCTTCGCCACAGAAACTTGCAGGAAACCCTTCCTAACGCATAAAGCGATCAGACATTACGACATTGTGTCAAAAATACAATTAAATTATGAGCACGCGAAATATCCAGTTATACTCATCTGATCAAAATGACAAGCAAATAAAGTCGAACAAAAACGAACACTTGTCGTGAAAAGCAGTAACTTCTCTCACAAATGCTGTCGCCGGATTCGTATCTGCGTCGAGCAAGTCTTCATTTGATTACATACATATGCATGAAATACAACTGACACCCCAACAAGAATCCCAAATATTACAAGCGACGGCAGCTGGAATCGGCCTCCGACAGGGAGTGCGAAAATGATTGCTGAAGCAAATGGATGTGGCGATTTAATTTAAGCTTCAGATCGAGGTGCCTCACTTCGTACTAACATATTATTTAGAACTTTTTTGGATGCGATTCATAAAGGATAAAATTGGTTGGTTTTTGAGAATTTCAATTCCTGATTTTGAAAAAATACTGCTAATTATTATGGTACAAACGAATGTTCCTGTACAGGAACGGTGTATTTCGATTTTTTAGTTGTTGCAAGCAGACATATAATTCCTTTATCGCCAAGTACCGCGGTTGTCGCGACATGTTACTCACTCCATTAAATGTGAAAAAGAGACGAAATGCTACAATTCTTTATCGCATCTTTTTCAAAAATGTTTGGTGTGTAGTGTGAAGCAATGCGTATATCAGTATAACGAAAAGTAAAGCAATCGCTATTCTGTCAAGCAGTTTGACCATTAATTTTTCGCAAGAGGCAAACACTTGAAAAATTATCCAGTTGCTGAGTCTAGACTAGATCGTGTTGTAAATGCTACAATTCGATAAATTGCAATTTCCAGGTAACTTTTTCCTTTCACTCGCGCCCCATCGCGATCCACGAAGCAAAATCGGGATTGGAATCGCACCACAACGATACGCTTTAAACAGGGCTGACGAAGATCCACAGCATATGAAACGAACTACGCAGCGGCGGCAGACAAAACTTTCACCCATATATTTATTTTGACTGTTTCCTTTCGCGTACAAGACACCGAAAACCTCTGGCACGCAAAGCACCTATAAAACAGGACTGTTTTTTGATGGGTCAAAAAGCGAAGACGGGATCAAGTAAAGAGTGTTTGTTTGAACTAATGAAACCTTGCCTTCATATCTTGAAGTACAGGAACAAAATGAAGCATTTGTTGAAAAAAATGCACAACACTGGTAAGCGCGGAAGCAATGAAATATACTGACATTACATAAATATAGACATCTACAGCAGAAAATGAAAAGGCAATCTCTAAAACGAGTCTTTCAATTCTCCCGCTTCTTGGGCGAAGAGAAGTCCATGACATTTCAGTGTTTGTCCAACCACGTGACTCGCTTTTTACAGCCTCCTCCACGACGTGGGCAGAAAAAGTGAAAACACAAACGTCACAAATTACGCGTTAAACATGCCGGCAAAATTCAGAAAAAGTTTTATGATGGCAATTGGCAATGGAATAATAGATATATTTAGATGCTGCCGCATGTTATGCCTCCCAATACTAAATAATGGGCGATCAACTTGGTTGGCTGCGACTCACACCGAGTGAGATACAGCAGGAGTTTCCAAAATCCGGCCCGCAGGCCAAATCCGACCGCAAAGACATCTTGACAATAATGTGAAACAGGGGTCTCCAAACTACGGCCCGCGGGTCAAATCCGGCCCGCGAAGACATTCCATCCGACCCGCAAAGCCGTTTTGTCAATAATGAAAAAACATTATATTTATGAAACATTTCTTGATTCGGTAGAATGTAACATATCACGAAACAATCGCATTACGTAAGATGTCCGGCCCTCCATATATTGTGTACGAGCTTATGCGGCCCTCGGACAAAAAAGTTTGGAGACCCCTGATGTAAAATAATATATTTGCGTAAAGTTTGTTGATCACATTACGTAAGATTACCGGCCCTCGAACTGCTGGGTACATATTACCTTATGTGGCCCTCGGACAAAAAAAGTTTGGAGATCGATGAGACAGAGTAACGAAAATACAATCGTCTATACTGCGAAACGCAAATATGTTTTGCATTCTACGAAATGCAGAAGCTTCGTCCGCGGTCATTCTCATTTAACGTCAAACTATGCTGGTGTCACTTTCATCTCACCGATATGTTGAATAGTACAGTACATTTAACACGAACGCATTGACAGTAAGGAATGACGAAGCATGTTCTGATATACTGAGAAGCTACTTGCATCAACTAAAAAGGCTTCAAGAGACTGAATCCTGCGAGCGACCTACGCAAGCTCTGATGACGTCCCACGCACAAACGACTGCGTTGAGGGGTCAGGCTCGAAAGTGGATCCAACAATGGTTGTTCGAGAGACACTTTCTGACGGGCAGGTCGCTTTTGGATAAAGAAATTCGAGCTTATAACAAAAAAGACAATAACCAAGTCCAGCTCCCAATACGAGCGCTAATGCAACGTACGCGTTGAAAGTCATGACTGCCAGCATCATGCCATAGCTCATGACGACCTTTATCACGTGAAGAACAGTTTGAAACCAGTGATTCTTCTTCCTGAACAACAAACACCGAATTATTCATTTACAAGCCATTGGCATCTGATCGCTCTAAACTAAAAGTCTCGACGCCACATTTCATCAGCAAAAACGCTTCGGGCGAAATACTTTGCCAACTAGATACAGATTAAAAACGAAAGTACGCTAACCAGGGTTCCCACACATTTGCAAAAACCATTTTCCATACTTTTCCAATACCTTTTCAATGCTAAATCAAATGACTTCAATGCTATCACATAGCTTAATTTTTCGAAAATTTTAGGGTTTCGCGAAAATTTTAATTGGTTAAGGTTTCGCGAAATTGTGGACCATACAAAAAGACTACTTTTTGTGGTCAATGAAGTGTAACGACTAACAAGAAAATCATCAACAAACTTTAAAATTAAATCATTCTCACTGTAATCATTTAATTGTTGCAAAAACTTGACAAGAGGTTGTCTCAAATATCTTTTCTTCACTTATTAAGAAAATTTTCAAAAAATCCATGCGCTTACCCCAATTTTGGGGTAAAGAAAATGGGTAGTCATCAAAATCACTCATGCATGATGTAAATTTTGAATGGTGATATCTCAACAAGCATACATGCTATTCGCATGTGCAATACATCATCTGAAAGCTCTCACTGAGGAGATTTTATTCTTAAAATCTCCTTATTGTTTATTTTGTTTCTTTTGAATAAACATCCACAAAGTTTTTGCCTAAGATTTCAATGTAATCACACTTTAACCCGTTTAGTCCCACGTGCACCACTTTTTGCTGAAATTTGCACAACCATAACTCGCCAGCCAATTGAGTAAGAGAGCTGTTCAAACCCTCTAAAGATGCAGGAAGTCTTTTAGTTCATTTTATTTTACTTGGAAAAGTTAGGGTTTTGTTTTTCTGTGGTTGACCTCATAATTGGGATAGGTTCACGCATTTTGGCTGAGGTCATTGGGCCCTGGGCATCAAACCAATGATCCAATTTTTTGACTCAAAATTTTATTGGAAACTAGGCTAATAATTCAAGTCATTAGACCCCTTGATCAGCTTTTTAGCATTTCTGGACCTAAAATATGGCTCTAAAACCCAAATTTTGATGAAAAATCAAGTCTGGCAAAAGTAACCTTGGCCATATTGGCTGAAGGCCACAACTCGCCAGCCAATTGAGCAGGAGAGCTGTTCAAGCCCTCTACAGATGCAGAAAGTCTTATAGTTTCAATTTAAAGAAAAATTGGAAGGTTTTGGATTTTTGTTTTTTTGTTGGTGACATCATAACGGGAGTAAGTTTATGCATATTTGGATAAGATGATCAGGCCCTGGGTTGCCAACGTCAACCCTTTTGTCAAGTTTTTGCAACAATTACATGATTACAGTGACAATGATTTAGTTTTAAAGTTAGATTATTTTCTTGCAAGTCGTTATGTTTCATTGACCACAAACAGTGGTCATTTTGTAATTTGTATGATCCATAACTTCGCAAAACCTTGACCAATTATCAAAAACATTTAGTTTTTTGGAATCAGCATGAGAAGTTCTATCTGCTTATGAAATTTGAGGAAAATCTGAGATGCAGGGTTGACTGGCTGGGACAATTGACATAGAATGACCCAGCGGTTCTTCACAAAGTCTGAGGATTCCAACGTTAATGGCTCTAAAGTATACTTTTCTTGTTATTATACATGAAAGTTGTTCCGATGGGAAAGCAAGAGGCAACACGACTGGACTCTGACTGCATCCGATGCATCTGCATTGGAACAACTTTGTCGAAGACCAAGTGCGTGCGGTCAAGAAATGGGCGATCTCTTCAACACCCTAAACAAATATCTGCCCCGGCGATCGTCAAAGGCACTCGAAGGACAATTGTTGTGTTGTATCTGCATGTGCAGTGCTCGCAATTGCATTGTGTAAGAACTTTCCACAGATGTTCTCGTGTCTTCGCCGTTCTGATAGTCGCGAACGCGACAGCATGGGCCATGTATGTATACATGAAAATTACTGTAAGTGGGAAGATAATGTTATCTGGAGCTTTTAAAACAGAAGTACATAAAGCATGAAACAAACAACTTGAACTTAAGTCTTGCAAAGTCATATAAACAATACAGCAAACAATGATTCCATATGAATCATGGGTTGTTGTGTAGTTGTTTCTTTAAAGTTCAGAATTTTGCAAGAATTAGGCATTAAATGAAGCATAGTCAGTTGGTTCTGCTTTCGTGATAACAGCACTCTTAACGTATGACCACGTCAAACTTCAACATTGCCAGAAGAGCAGATAGAAATGTGCTACATGCAAAAAACACAAAAACAAATTGGCACCTTTCACATTTAACATATTCTTCAGTGTCGTAAACATAAACTGAGCTGCGTGTCGACTCATCAGAGTTTACAGAGCTTTCATATCTGATCGGTATCTTCAATGGTAAGGCATAAAATTTTTTATGAAGAAGGACAGAAAGAAGTCTTAGCCCCTCAAACAGTAAGCCAATGCAAAATGCACCTGAAACAAGAAAGCTACTGCATGAAAACCTTGTTGTTATTGCTCCCTCATGATCAATGCAAATGTTGCAAACTTGTGAACATATTTCATGGCTAGCCGTTGTTCTGTTAAATCATTAAGATGTGTGTCATCAGTGATGGGTTACTAAGAACCTCATTTTCACAAAGACGCCTTAAAAACTAAATTCTGGCAATGCACGCCAAAAAATGAAATGTTTTTACTAAAGCATAAACACTTAAGTTTCAAACAACAAGCATAGCACTAACTAAAGAAATATCCAGAAACACTGACATTTCAGTGGATAATTAACTTACATATTACAGAGTGCATGAACAATGAAAAATAAAATCATGTAACTATGTCAATTTATTAATTACAACCCTAATCTAGAAACACACAACTTACAAATACAAGTGAATAACAGTCCAATGACCGAATTGACTTTCCATGCTTTGAATATAAATTCAAAAGGAACATTCCACCATGAGAAATAAAACTGTTAATAAAAAGCAATAAAACCATTCATTCTTAAAGCAATTTACTCATGGTACCGAATGATATCATTTTACACATACATATATTTATAAATCATTTAACACTTTGGCGTCTGGCCACGTTTGGGGATTTCCAAGAAAAAAAACAGAAATGTCTCAGTGAAAAAAAAACAGGCATAACGTTAAGAGTTGCATCTAAATTCCATCAAACATGTAGGCTGTTGACTGTAGACCAAGGTTCTTCAACAGGGGTTCTGAAGAACCCTAGTGTTCCACTGAACATGCAGTGGGGTTCCGTTAGGGTTCCTCATTTTTTAGGGGAAATGATTTCTTGCCTTAGTATGTTGATGTGTCATTATGAAATTTTTTAGATCAGTATGCCACATTCAGACTCAAAGTAGTCCAGTTGTTAGTCATACAGGTTGAGTGCAGTTAGACTGAGTATACTACAGACTAGAGCTTCTGTTAAGCCTTTGTGGAGATCAGTAAAAACATTGTAAAACCCAACTTTTACGATTTAGTCAAGCCAGATGAAGCAAGATAGCATATTTTCTTATGTGAAGCGAAATAATGACAACAGTGAAGGTGTGGATGGTAATGAGCAATGTAGTTCAAATGTAAAAGAGGCACCTCCTCCGAAGCAGACCAAATGTACTTCAATTGCCAAAGTTAGAAAATTTTTGAGATACGAGTTCTTTTTGCCGGATGACCAAGTAATTCATGATTTTCAAATTTTTGTTACTTGGGGTTCCATGACAAACATGAAAGTATATCAGGGGTTCCATGATGACAAAAAGGTTAAATGGCGCTGCTGTAGGCATAGTAGTTTGAGAACATATTTTTGATTCATAATAACAGATATATTATAGGTCTCTATTGTTTTACACATGCAAGTCATACTTTTGCATAAGCTGAACTGGTGAAACCTACATTACAATAATTAATTTTAACAATCAACTTCACATCAAATAAGCTGGCAAGCTTGTATTTGTGTGCAAGCTTCTCAACAATAACATGCCATTAAATTCAATCAGATTTTTGGTATCAGTCCACATTGTCAGCCAGATTTTATAAAAAACACAACCAATAAAACTTAAATTTCCATACCTCCATATCCTGACAGAAACAACAATGGAAATTAATAGCACCTCATGCAAAAGCTCTTAAGGTTGAACTTGGTATCACAACATAGAAAGCATGTTGATGGGTTGAGAATGAGTAAGCACTAACTTTAAGAATTATTTGCACCAACCATCTCAATATACAGAAAATATTTGCTTTTCTGTAAAAAAAATAATAGGAAGCAACCATTCACATACTCACAGAAGTATACACCTACACAAAAATCATAACATCCTATGAAACAAGGAATTTTATAGAAAACTGTTCCACAAAAACGAGAAATGACAACTTCTAATATATAAGTGGTGCGTTGATTTGTTTGACATTTGAAATTAAGGAGCATTAATTGATCATCACAACTACAACATTATAAGACATGATCACACGTTAATTATTTTACGTCATCAACCATAAGTCCACAGTCAATTGTGTACTCATATGTGAACTATCACAGCATCAGTAGTTTGAATCAACCTGTTGCTGACTACTTGAAAAAAAAAGCATTTACAGGAATAGTTGAAGTTTTGCAAGTATGCATACATGCCTACAAACTTTAAAATCAACTTTTCGCACAATGTTTGAAAAAGTGGACACAACTCCTGCTTCCTGTCTTATATACATTTTAGCAGTTTACATCATAAAGAAAGATAAATCTTAAAAAATTTAATTTGATTATCCATTCCACATGAAGCCAAGTACAGTTTCCAGCCATTGTCAACTGCTACATGGGCATTGGGCCTCCACCTTAATCTTTTTACTGACAAACAGTGTGACAGATTAGAATCTAATGATAACACAACTCTCATATTCCATTCATTTAAAACATTTACTACAACTACATGAATTTTACCACTCTCAAGACCAACAGCAAAAACGTAATTTGCCGACTGTAACTTTTTATCTAGGAAAGCAATTGCTGTGACAGATTCCTTGAGATCCTCAACACATTTTCGCGATACAAAAACTGTATCTTCTGTCTTAAGTTGCCACATCATTATTTTCTTATCACGTGATGCAGTTCCAAAATAAAGACTGTCATTACTCCACGAGCAAGACCATATGATGCGTGCATGACATAGCTTCTTATCACTCTGTGCAACAATGGAGGTTGACAAATTATTGTCAGTATAATTGACAGAATGAAGAATCCAAGTACGATCTCGCGAAACTGACAGCAAATAACAATCATTTGGTGAGAATTCCATTTGAGTAACAGTTAGTTTGTGACCCATTAACACACCTACTTTCTGCCATGATGAAACATCCCAAAGCACAATTCCTGAGTGCATTGGTTGAGAAGATTTTGCTGCAGAAGCCACTAATGTTTTTGTATTATTACATGCAACAGAAAATATCTCATACACATGGTGGTACAGTTTACAAATTTCTGGCCACAATGTGTTTTGCTGAAGGTGTGTTTCTGGTGGAGGCTTACTGCATATAACAGAACTGAACATGTTTTCAATGTACTGCTCATTCCTGTGCTTTTCCTCAACTTTTTCACCACTATTTGAAGTAAAAAATACGGCTTTGTTGGAAAGTCCAAGTGCTGGAACTGAAGCCCCGATCGGTGCTGCATCATCTGCAGTCATTTTCACGTCATACCCACATAAGTTTTTCAAGTTGTCAGTAAAATTCTGAGATGCCTTAAAGACTCTAAGAACCTTTTCATCAGCACCTGATATAAATTCAGTGCTTGTGAGCATCTTTAAACACTGAAGGTTATACCCATGTATTTGAGGCCTGGCAATTTCAAACCATGAATGAGATGGATGATTACTGCATGGCCATTCTGCAAACAGTCTTGTGGTTTGATCCTCACTTGTACTTATCAAAAATCTACCCAACTGTGGTTCCCAATCTATGTCATTTACTGAAGAAGAATGGCCACCAACTACAACAGATGGAATCCATTCTCCATCAGAGATAAAATTCCATGCATGAAATGCTCCACTAAAAGCATGAGCCAGAATTTTTTTACCATTGTTGCTAAACAAGGCACTGAAAAACCCCATGGAATTTCCACCTACTTCACCCATTCGAACTTTGTCTACCCAGGTAGCAGAGTTAGCATCATAATGCCACACCACAACAGTTTTATCCATAGACGCAGAAAGCAGCTTCAGTTGTTGCACGTCAGCTTGTTTCCCACCCTCAAACTGCCAGTAGACACTGTGAACCCAATTCTCATGACCTGAAAGCACTGCATCAAGAGTAGCAGTGTACTGCAGTTTATCACAAAAGCTAGGAATACTGAAAACATGTTGCTTTGTTTTCAAATTAAGTCCATCACAGTTATTTTCATCAAATACAGAATCCATTTCAGATATTTTCCAAAGCCGGATAAAACAATCTTGAGAGCAGCTGGCAAGCAAGAGCGTATTGTCAATATTAGCAAAAGCAACACCACGCACCCAATCCTCATGACCTTTCAAGGTGATGACACACATGAACTGACCAGTAGCTTCAGAATTTGAAATATCACACAGGCTATAAAGCTTAACATTAAAGTCATCACATGCACAAGCTAACACTGGTACATTGTGATTTGGAAGCAAATGCAAAGCTATTCCAAGAACAAATCCATGGCCAAAATCCAAAGTCTGTACACATGACAAATCTGACATGTTACTTGAGCTTTGCCAAATCTTCACAGTTGAATCAGAACTTGCTGAAGCAATAAGATACGCTGAGTCATATTTCTTGTTGGCAGGCATTTGTGCACAAATTCCATCTAAACTAGTTATTGATCCTTTGTGACCTTCAAGAACCTTGATAATATTAAGTGAAGGCAAGGAGTTCACTACATCCTTTTCTGCTTTCCAACATACAATCTTCTTGTCAACAGAACCAGAGAGCAAATAGGTACCCTTTGAAAATGATTCACCAAAGCAACGAATCCATTTCAGTGACGTAACAGAACCTTTATGATAATTAAATGTCATTGCCCTATGAACATCATCATCACTCACAAGCTTGTATAATATCACAGAATTTGAACAGCCATAAGCAACAACATCACACAAATTAATGTCTATACAGTTTGCTGCTCTGTTTGCTGAAGCAGCAATGTGATCCACTTTTGTTGAGCATAGCATAGTTCTTCTTTAGGGAGAATATAATGCAACTAACACAAATAATTATTAAGAACCTACAAAACAAATAACCTCTCAAGTTATGAAACCATAATGAAATTACTACATATTACATTTAATGAATACAGTATTAGTAAGCGACAGAAAAAAGAATAGCACAAAAGAAAAAATTAATGTGAGGTTAAAACCTACAAATTCACAAAAATGAAAAGCTTACATAAAAAAATACACAAAGGTCAAAAAAACATGGTGTACTTTATTCATATGCTTCACACTGATGCTTTATTAACTAGATGTTTGTATTTTTTGAGCTCTCAAAGGTACTTGCCTAAAATGAGAAGTTCTAGTTAGAAAAACTTTCTGAGAGTGTTGTAGAATTGCTTTAGAAAAAAGTTCTGCAAAGCCTAGCATCACTATATATTGCTATAGTTGAAGTCTGGAATATTTCAGAACCACTTAATGGTTTATATGATAATCTAGGCCAGAGGTTCCCAACCTGGGGTACATTTGCTTATCTGAAGGGGCACATTTACGGTTAGCATTAGAACAGAAATATATAGTTACATATCTTTTAGTTCCAAAAATGCATACATTTTTTTAAACATTTTTAGGAGTACATGTTCATCTGTCGAAATACTGAAAAGGTACATGCTTAGCTTTAAAATGCTGAAGGGGTACACACTAATCTGTCAGAATGCTAAAGGGGCACATGGTCAGAGAAGGGTTGGGAACCCCTGATCTAGGCTGACCAATTATATAACAACTGCAAAGTATACAGCACTATTGGTTTCAACAAAATATAAGGAAAGTTTGTGAATTAATAAAGTCTACATAAATGGTGAAAAAAAAACATTCACAAAATTGGACAATATACAATAATATTACAAGACAAAAACATCTCAAGAACATATAGTTCCCAGGAAAAGATTGGCTACTGGACAAAAATCTCCTACTTATATAGGAGTTAAGATTTGGGAGTCTGAATTTGTCTGAATTTAAAGTAAATATTTTTAATAGGAAATACAAATGATACCTCCTCAACCAAATGATATTGCTAAAATTCTAGTTGAACACCAAATCAAAATATATCATTAATAGACAAGTTGGTGGACTCATTATGATGCACTAAGGCCTCCCATTTTGCGGGGCCCCAAAGTTTTGGGAGTAATCAAAATTTGTAGCATTTTTGTAAGTAATTATATTTTTGTTTTCGAAGTGTATGATGCTGATCGAAGTGTATGACGATCGAAAGTATATAAGGATCGAAGTGTGTGACGATGAGCATTCTCTTTTCATAACGTTGAGATTGGGTTATTGCTATGTGTAATGCTTGTAACAAAGCGTGTTAATAAATTTTTGGGATAACACGAGGCCAGTCAGGTGTTTTCATTCAGCCCAGGAATCTCTCTTGTTCATTTTATGTGTAAGTTAAAGTTTTTGAAGTTCAGGGGGTAAGTTGGATGAGGCGAGAAGCACAACATCTTGCAAGTGCTCATCAGTAACTTGTGTTCTCAACTTGCTCTTGTTAAATTTCATTGACGAAAATACTTGTTCACACTTATATGTGCTGCCAAACACCGATGCCATCTTTCTTGCATGTTTAATAAAGTTGGGATATTGTTTGCATTCAATATATTTTTTATAAAAGTCAAGCAGTCATACACCCTCGGCGTGAACTTTTCAATTTAACTCGTTACTGCACTGCAGCTAAACTAGTTCAATTTCATACTTCTCTGGAACTGCGACCACCTGTACATGAAATTGAGTACTGAAAAATTTGATATTGTTTTCGAGTGAACGAATGTGACCAAAGCGAGATGAAAATTAAGTTCTTAAATGTCGTATCACAGAAACAAATACAGTACTGCTGGTACGTTTGTTCTCTTGAAGTGTAGCAAAGTGGGCATAATTTGCAATTTGTAGTTTACTTTCCCAGAGTCGTACGTTTGTTTGGAATGCGCGTACATTCATCCGCATCTCGTGCATCAATTAAAGATTTCCCTGAAGCTGTAAATTGAAGTTGTTGAAATCCGATGTTAAAT
>JGI24158J21664_10006558_pt1 | contig 15355 bp, 10 predicted proteins | sample Ectturendosymbi3_FD_21664 | JGI IMG/M metagenome (IMG submission 21664) | reverse complement strand
TACTTGTCTACAGAAAAGTATGATTGGCCGAATATGTAAATTTACAAATGCTTAAACTTTGTTTTGTTTCTTAGTAAAATGCATTATTTTAGTTTTTCTTGATGCCTCAACTACAGGAATCCAAATGACTACATGCTCAGTAAGATATGAACCATAGCTATCTGATAAGGCTCGTTCTTCTGAAGCGTCCCGGTTTTCAATCACAAAAATATGGTATGCCTACGTAATGGAAGACTCAAGCTAAGCCCGAGTGCCGGAGTCGCCAATAGTTTTGAATACCTTTCTTTGTGAAGAATAACTATTTGAGTGCGCTGAAGTTCCGTAAGTGACGATTTTCTTCACACTCAGGCATATCAGCTAGAACTTTAAATGAAGTGAACTATGGCGCAAATAAAAATCATGTATGATATTACGTTCATGCCCTTTGTGAGCAAATAAAAGTGATTGTAGGTACTGTAACAAACTGGCAGATGAATACGTCAGCCACAAAGAAACTGTCAATACAAAAATAGACAAATTTTCTTTTTACGTGGTGGTCCTAAACTTTTGGCCATGAAAGTAGAAACAAATTTATAACTCGTTTGTTGCTGCAAGTCGCTTTCTGACATTATTGTTGAAAATAAGACAAAACAAGGACGCAATTCCAAAATAAGTGCATTTCTTAAAAGTACAAAGAAGATTTCTAAGACAATCCCCTTCGTAATAAGAACAAATCATAGAAATAGGGACGGTATTGTAGCCCTGGTTATAGTCAAGTCATCGCATTTAACTAATTGGTTGCTGTTACTATCCCCAGATTGTTCTTGAATTTCTGCTCCACTTTCTTCAGTAGTACTTGACTCTTCCCTTGATCGTTTATTGAGTTGTTTCACCATACTCACCATGCTGGACGCATTATCTGTGACAATGCATAATACTTGGTCTTTCTGAAGGCCGTAGTCTTGCAACACATACTTTCCCAATTGTGTTAAGACCGTCCTAGAATGTTGGGCCTGAGTGTCTCTTATAGCTACGATTTTGGTGCAATTTTTTCCTTCATCTGCATATCTGACATTAATGGCAAAGTAACTGACATGGTGGTGCTCGCGTGTGCATGCATCCATTTTCAAGTTAACAAATTTGTTGCTTGACTTGCTCTTCATCTGCTTCTTTTGACTTTCATATTCGTCAAGCAGTAGTTTCTTTATGTTATTTCTGTTTAGAGACACTCCTACTTTTCGTGCCATTTCGTCAATCATTGCTAATACGTCAGGCTGAGAAAAGAATCTCAGGGAAATGCCACTGAAAACAGTCATATCAACAATGTTTTTGTTAAATGCATCTGGAGTCATTGTTGTAGTCACTACATCACCAGCAAAACTTTGTTAGAGTTGCTGTGGCAGGATTCTTTCCGGTACTCAAAGTTTTAGTATTTGATGCTGTTGGTGTTACAGACAAAGTTGCACCACTTTCAAAATCTCAGGATGAAGACGTCCCAAATGTCATTCTAAGTTAGAAGTACGTGTAGGAACATAGCATAGGCTTTAGGAGTAGTACCAACAAAAGCACTAATTTTTCAGAACACATTCTTTCTTCATCATCTTCGCTTAGTATTAATTGGCCTACTTAATGATTCAAATCTCTGTTTAATGTAAAATTTTCATATGCTGAAGATTTGTTTTGACGCAATGTTATGGGTGCGCCACGTTTTACAAAAAAAGTAGAAAATCAGTTTTGCTTCAAAAATGTATTTCTGTATATCTATATAAACTTAAATAAATACAATATTAGGCGTTTATTTCAAAACGTTCAAAAAATAAAAAAAATCTTTCCTCACAGTGGATTTGTAGTTAGTAAACCATATGGCGTGAAGCAAATAAAACTAATCGAGTATCAAATATCGCTGTGAACCTACTAAAGTTTCAAACTTTCACTAATCGGTTCTATTTGACAGTCTGCCACTATTTGCAATTGCAACTCTAGCTTAATAAACCTAATTAACATTTGCGTTTACTAAGTTAGCTACAGTGTCACATTGCATGCAAGCTGTGTAATGTATAAAAATAAACCGTATTGGTCTGTCACAGTTTCACACTCGTTGATATAGTTCTCAACATCACACTTAAACTTCACAGCAATCAACCGTTCGGAACCAACTGCTGCACTGACCGCATTTTCCTCTCTAAATCATAATTGCCGTATTTGTTCGCATATCAGCAGCGCCCGGCCAAACATCATTCTTTAGTAATCGCATGGAAAATTCGTGTCACAACCGTTTCTGTAAGTTCTACTCCCCGGAAACACATTTGGTGGTTTGCAGTAGCACATACACAAGCAAATACAACTACGCGACGGTTGTTCCCTTGGGTATGTAACATGCAAGTTCTTTCATGGTTATCCTTTATCACCCAGAGAACCATCTGGCCAATCTCGATTGAGCAATGCCGCGTAATGCGGTTGTAGTTACGGGTAACAGTGTAAATACAACGGAAACTGTTTCTTAAAAGAAAGCGTTCTTCCTGTGATGCTGGGTCTTAAAGCTGAAGCAAATTTTATAGCAACTAGCAATTAATGGAAATTGTGGCGCACAGCAAGAATTCTGTTTCAATAAAAGTTTCTAAATAAATTGTACCATTTAAACAAGAATGATTCAAATAGACTTCCGGGGTCGGAGTCGAGTAAAAAGTCCAACTCCGACTCCCAATGTTCTTCAGAATCCGACTCCACCCACAAACTGACGACTTCTTGCGACTCCGACGCTGCAACCCTGGACATTACACAACAGGATAGTTTTCGGAAGAATGGCTTTACCTAACTCATTGCCAGTGGCGTCGCGTACGCAAAAAAATTTCATGGAGGGGTTTTCATTCAGTGGCGTACGTATGGTGTCATTTATATTTAGTGTTCGTTGTTTTTGACGTCATAATATGATGTCATATTCACGTTTTCCAAACCAACGTTTTGGCAAAGTTTGCGCTGATTAGCCAGCAGACCAAACAAAGACAACTGTTTAGGATAAAGTGAACTATCGCGTAACACTATCCTAAACATGCGTAGTGGACGAAAGGTCTGCAAAAAGTGGTGAGATGCTTTCTGGATGCAGATGATAATCCAGATTCCCAAAATAACCTAATTATTAATTTTTGGCCCCTTTACAATGTTCCTTGAAATTTGCATGCAAATTCAAACCATGTTATTTGCATTAAGTCGACAAATTAACAAGCAATAAGTATGCGAAAACAATTTATCGCTTTTGCGCAGGTAATAAAGTTTTTGTAGAATATCAAGCTCAAGGGAGGTTTAACCCCGACCCCGCCCCCTTGCGTACACCCTTGCTCATTCCACTTGGAATAATAGGCAATGAACCACAGTACAGTAGTAGAACATCACAAATGTGGTCGTGCAGTTGCACTAAATTTTGCGTTGCCTATTTACTGCATTTTAGTCACGCCCTGAGCTTGCTATCCCAGTGTCAGCCAATTGTATCAGCAAAGTGTGCAGCATCACTTTGAATAGCATTGCGTTTGAGACGCATTGATGAAAGTTTTGATATTTGAAAGTTATTCACAGTGAGGTTGTTGACCATATCCACAGGTCGATTAAGGAATTTGATGGTCACTTCTTCGATTTTGAAAACCACACTTCAGTGATGACGTTCACAAGTAACTCGCTTAGACTGCTTGTTGAAGATTTGCTGGAAAACGAAGATATTCAAGAACTGTTTTTGGAGTTGATGCGCTAGTTATTTGCCAACGCCTCTTTGGTTGATGAAACCCTGGATAAATTTTCGGCATTGGTGCAGACCGCATATCTTAAAGTTGCTGCAACACAACTAACATTGCTAGCTGCATTTCTTCCGCTAGTTCTGTGAGTCAGGTTTTTCAAGCGTCGTTGCTGCAAAAACAAATGCTCGGAACAAGTTGTTTGATCTAGAGTCAGATTTGCGATATGCAATCTCAAACATCGAGACTAACATTGCATCGATCGTTGCCAAAATAGTGGAAAAAGTCACATTGACAATGTGGTACAAAATTCTGTGTTTTTCATGTTTTTCTTTTGAGTGCATTTAAGTTGGTGGAAATGGTTCAGTTGGATTTAGGTTGTGGATGTGGTAAATGGAGATTCAGTTTAAGCCGGTAGTGGGTAATGAACCACTGGCTTCGATGATCTACCAACCGACCTGTGAATGACATATGCACTTTGGCACAGTAGAACTCTTAGTCTTTCAAAACTTTTCGTAACTCTGTGTTGAACTTGTGTTGGCTCTACAGCCTGAGATGAAAACTTAGGTTTTTCATGTAATACTGCACATGTAATACATTTCCTATGATGAAAGTATTGAAATATTTTTCACAAAGCTTGGAAAATTGAAGTAACTTACGAATACACAACTTCCGTCGCGAGATCATGAATGCACAAACTATTGTTAGTGCAACCGCCATCCAATGACCAGTCTTTGAAACTTCTGTGGGGGACGAAAGGATTGACAACCGCTGATAAAACCTCTTTTTGTTTCGAGCTTGAAATTTCGAACGCGAATTTCAGTCGCGGTGGACTTGAAGACAAAGCAGGAGCTTCGAAGCCCGATAACTTAAAAAAGATATCAAAGTTTCTTATGCACGTGATTGGTCTGGCATTCTTTGGTTCATCTGTAATCCTACCTGGAGGCTAATTTTATGTTTTTCGCAAAAATCTTTGTAAGGTCGGGGTATATTGACAACTTTCAAAGTGCTGTTTGTGCTGTTGTAGAAAACGAGCAGTTTTTGAGCAAGACTTTGCCTTACATCATCCAGTGACAGGGTAGTAGTCAATTCTGAAAAAAATGTAACAAAAACAGACATAGTGAACGCATTGTATTGACAGCAGTAAATCACAAACAAACACTTCAACTCCCCCACCAACCACGATCGTGGGCGCTGAAGATATTATCGGTCATAACTCCTGGACGGAATGGGGTAGAGAGCCAGTGAAAATATCCCTGAATGCGGAAGACAGCACGAAATCCAATGAAATTTCCAAAAAAGTACCTTTACATTTGAAATTTGAGAAAAATCCATACTTGTGAATTTACCGTACTGAATTTTTCGCAATTTTCAGAGAAAATAAAAAAAATCATTTCCAGCATCCCTTTAGCTTTTCAGTTCCGATTTTTGTGCTTCCAAGAGTCGGAAATGCATATCTGAACCTTTAAAGACCGTGATTAGCCTTCTAGACTTACGAGTTGGGAGTTATGGCCTAAAAAGACCAAACAACTGGCTCAGCTACCAATGAGGATTTTTTATTTTCCTCAAGAACAACATTTTCCTGCCAATATTTTGGCTTGAATTTGGTAGGATTTGGTAAGACAACAAAAAAACACCTGTTCGGCAGTTTTGAGACGGTTCGTGAGTGCTGACCGGCAGACAAGTGGCTTCAAAGGTAAAATAACAAAAACCTTTGGATATTGCCCCATTTGACTCCCCAAGAAAAACAAATTTCAAATTTTTTATCATCATCGCAAAGCTAAGGTACTTACCGACATTTTGTATGCAGAAATTTTATTTCCAACGTTTTTGGTTTGAGCTCTATGGTTTTTTGAATGGAAGAAACTCATTTTTCTTAGCAACGTGAAAACCGGGTTTTCCCCAAAAAAGACGTTATAATGAAGTCACCTATGCGCGCAATCTACCTATAAAAGATTCGTTGCTGTCTTCCGAATCCGACGGTGTCTTCACTGACGCTCTAGTTCACACCGTTCGATAGTTATGGCCGATAATACCTTCAGCGGGCGTTAAAGAAAATTGCAGAGCAAAAAATTTGCTTAGATTAAGAATTTAAAACCAGGATAGCAAGCCTTACTTACCAACAGGCTGAAAGTTGTCACCAACTCTGTGTCGAGCAGTAAGACAAACTTCCAATGAAGCGCAGGGTACAGAGACGTTCTGAAAGCACTTTATGACATCTATTACCACTGGGTTCAACGTGATACTAGCTGTAACGTCAATAACAGGTCGGGAGAAAAGAATGATGACAGAATCACTTGATGGGGCAGCTATGACCACGTCAGGATATTGATTTTTATCAATGTCGACACCATTTGTGCCTGATTTTACTCCAGATTTCCCTAGTCCCCAAAGGTTGGGTTTGATGGTTTTGATTGAAGAACCCGGAATTACCTGAAGACCAAAGCAGTTTATGTTCAGAAATAAAAATGGAAACAATCACCAATAACTGTAATCTAGAAATTTCGTAATTTGTTTGAAAAGACCAAATAAATTAAGTGTCTATCACCAAACCTCAAAAAACAATTTACGTCCATGCATTTGCGTCATTCGTATTGCAGTTTCAATGCAAAAAATGAAAAATCTAGCACATATTAATGTAACTGTTAGTTTATCGCACATAATACGACAGAATTCATTGAACGAGAGTTGGTGGCAAGCCAAAGCCTGAATAATGCTTATTGTCGGGGCAGTTGAGGTGAAAGCTCTTGCCAGGGCCGGATTCAACCTATAGGCTATATAGGCTTAAGCCTAGGGCCTCAAGATCCAAGGGGGCTTCAAACAAACTGTGGTACGCATAGAGTCAATGGCAGTTGTATGATCATTTAATCTAAATGATTTAGATTAAACTTCGTCAAAAATTAATGTCTTGATTATATTATTCACGAAATTTACTTTTATTCAACTTTGGTGATGATAACGCCAGAGTCTTCCAACAAGTTTCCATGAATCTCAATATGACGGTTAGTGAAGCCGCATGCCAACTATTGTGTCGATATACTCAAAGCACGCTGGCTGCGTCCTGCGTTTGCTGAATCGTCGATTGTTACGTGTGACTCTATCAAAAAACTTGTGGCTGTTCATGTTTGAAATGCACCTCATCAGCGACATAACTGAAGGGTGGCAGGGGTGCGAACCGCCTCGCCCCTTGCCAAGCTAAATATAAAAACCGGACCCCTACCTAGCTTGAACTTTGGTATTATTTATTAACCTTTTGGTTTCAGCAGGTTGTTGTTTTTTGCGTATTTGGGAGTGTTTTCCGGTGATTTCGGGTTTTTGTATGGCCGTTCAATACCGGATTCATTATTATTTCTCAACTTTTTGCTGAGTGTTAGCCAGTGGGTTCTTCATCTAAGTTTCCCCCTGGCTCAAAACTCTAGTTCAGCGGTCCCCAAAGTCCGGCCCGCGGGACACATCCGGCCCGCGAAGGGGTCCAATCCGGCCCGCGAGCTTTCCTAGGAATGTTTAGTATTGTAACAGTTTCGTGTAGAACTGTAGATAAATTAATATAAGATGTAATTACACAAAAAGCAATTGCTGTAATTGAGAGTTTTATCCCGATGGGCTTTAAAAACCAAAAAAAGCAAGATTTCCGCTTTGATCTAAAGCTCAACTACAAAAGTTTGAGTTGAAAAGCGATTTGCTCAGGACGTAGGCTATTCGTTTGTAATGTTATAGTCTGCGAACAACACAGCCAAGTAAACGCAAACACATAAAATTGTTAGGTCATAACTGCGTTTTTCGTTAGACATTGCTGCGCACCAGGATCCAAATTTTGTACCAGATGTTGCCAGGTTGGCATTTTTAATGCCGAATTGCAGTCTTTCCGCCTTATTTAAAGCGATTTGGCTTGAAAAATTGCTGTTTGGTGTGTTTTGGCTCTTTTATTAGTGTTGGCAGAAAAAACGTTTTTGGTATTTTTTAAAAACCTGTCTGCTTTAAGCTTAAACTTTTAGTTTTTTCAGCCTATTTGACATTTATTGAAGCTATATAGCAGGGGTGCACAACTCTAATGGATATTCCGGTCAAAATTGTGCTAACCTAGTTGCGGACTGCACCATGTCAAATGAATTGCTCATACAGTAAAAACGAACTTCTTTATTAAACAAAACAACAAACAACTGTTTACTTTTCCAAAAACATACATAAGAAAGTAGTTCGCGGAAACAAAACGCTGCATTGGACACGTTTTCATTGGACGAAAGTTGAAAAATTTTGATTACACGACGAAATAGCAATACGCATTACTGCATCTAAATGTCCATCTGTTTCCCTAGTTCGCAGCTTATTTTCATGACTGAGAAGGCTTGTTCACAACACTACATGCTTGCAAATTGACAAATCCAGATTCTTGCATTTTTCAAAAACACGGGATACGTATCTTAGCAAGTCTTAGAAGTCAGCGCCATTAACATTTTATACGTTCACACCGCATGCTTTTTGAAACAAATTCATTTGCGTCTCCTGGCCATTGATCTTGAAAGCGTTTTGAAAAGTTTTCACGAAGGTGTTCACACATTTTTGCGTATGTTTCAAAGTCAGGTACCAAGTCTGTTTGAGTTTTATTTATAAATTAAGACATGCTTTTGAAGTGCATCATATTGTCAGTTGACAATTGCTGCTGAGAGTGCTTCAGTTTACCTTGAAAAGCATTGACTGCTTTAAGTAAATCGCTTGCGTGCCATTTCAAAACTGAAAGTCGGACACATTTGGCCCGCGGATCCTGCGTTGTTATATGTAGGGCTAGGAGCAGTATCCTATAATAAAGGTGACTTAGCAATACCATAGATTTGTCAGCGTTTGTATCGCGCAAAGCTCGATTGGTACTTTCAAATGTGATTTTTTTCCATTTGAATTTTCTTCAGTAAAGTCATTCAGAAAACAGATTCCTATTGAGTACTTGCGCAAGTTTGTACTGCTCCCACCCATGCTAAGCAAATCAGAGAAGATCTTTCTGAGCATGAATAGCATGTAAAATCCATTTTTCCAACTGGCAACAGCAGAACTATTCCCCGACGAGACAGGGAAACAGCACAAATATGACAAAAGCGCCTTTGGATATGATGCCTTATAATTGTGGTTCTTAGTTCATACAACTACGCGAAGCCTTATTTCTTAGCTTGATGGTCACTAACTGCTCAGGCGTAAAATCCTTTTCAAGATTCAAAAGAATTTAAAATGAATTAAAAAGTCGCAATATTCCAGTAGAGGTTGTCCGCACTAAGCATTCGGTACATTAAAAGTGACAAACTTAGGCAAACAAATTGTAATGAATTCTTAGATAATTTTCTTATTAAAAAGGCAGGACAAAACCTTTTTAACTGTTTACTGTGTTATGTTCAGCCTTACTTGATTTAATGGTTGTAGCTTTTTATTTCTTTTTACGTATTTCAATAATGACAGCATAAGCGAAATTCAAACCAGTCCAGTCGCCATGGCGGGCTTGGTGAGCTCAGTCCTTCCAAACTTAAATATGAAACAATATAAATCAGCAAAGATTTTATCAAATTTTCGGAATGTCAAGTCCCCTTGCGCAAATTTAAATCCCCTATTCAAGACCTTCCGGCGACGGTTCTGGTTGTTAAACCTCATGTTTTCCTGCAACAGTTTAATTGCGTTCGATTCTTACCAGTCTGAAAAAGTAAGAAACACGCGAATCGTGAACCTAACAGTCACAACAATTTGCGTGTCTTTTACGTGCCGTGTTTTGCTCGTGTGTGTGAGATTTTTGCAGCCGTGGTAAGCGAATTGCAACGTGGTCCTCACGTTGTGCTCTAAAGTCTTTGTGCCGCCACACAAAGTGTGTGGGTGCAGTGTGTTCGTTTTTCAAATACAGATTAGAAAGACAGATATATGACTCTTATAAAAAACGTAGACCATGTGTTTTGTCAAATATTTCAATTGTTGCGATTTCGGTTGGTTTGCTTGTGACAGTTAATAACCCTGTTCCCGCCAGCCAAGTACGATTTCAAAAATTCCGTGAAATTCAATGCTTTTGCATTTAAGGCAGCAACAAACACAGTGATCGCGGGCACTCCAGTAATGATTTCGAACTTTTTACTGACCGTACTTTCAGAGCGTCATTCTCTGATTTTCGCAAATTAATTGTTTCTCCTCGCAACAATGGGAGAGGGGGCCTCACAAGTGGTTAGCCTAGGGCCTCACATCAGTTTAATCCGGCCCTGGCTCTTGCCCATGGAGCGCTACGGCGATTCACTCAGTGGCCGCGTGGTTCGAACACCCAACCACTTAGCTAATTGCCGTCCAATATAACTGTTGTACATCCACACACCTAATGAAATAATGATGGTAATGACACTGGACGTATTTAATGCTCAAACTCAATGGAACTGTTTAAATTTGTATAACTGCTCCTGAAATAGACGCAAAATGTTAACAAAAATCAATCGGTGGGTAGTGTTTCCAGCCTCATTGTAAGAAACGGAAAGAACAAACGTAAGCAATTGACTCGTGAATGTAGATGATGTTAGAGTGATACTTACTTGTGACTCTGACAAGATGAATTAAGGTGTTAGTAAAAACAACAGAAAAAACTTCACTAAAAATAAATATTTTTTGTTTAGAGCTACAATGGTGTCAAAATGTTTATGCCTATGTAGAATGTGAAAGGGGGAGCGTTGACATCGATAAATTAAGGAGGAAGACAAGAGCACGCACTGAAAATGCCACTTGCGACCTAGAACAACAATGCGAACACATTAAGAATAGTTTCATCAAAACTAAAAAAGCCTTCAAAAAACAATACATTTTTATGTTGAGACGTTTCGGATTATTCTTAATCCATCTTCAGTCAAAAAATAAAGCAATTTGCTTGGTTGTTTTATTTTTGACTGAATTGTTTGCTTTATTTTTTGACTGAAGATGGATTAAGAATATTCCGAAACGTCTCAAAATAAAAATGTATAGATTTTGAAGGCTTTTTTAGTGTTGATGAAACTGTTAAGTCTATCCCAAATTTATGCACCAAAACATTAAGAATAATTTATAACATCGACAGAAAGAAGTTTTTGCAATGTCTATTAGCAGCTTGCAAACTATGTTCTGGCATAGTTCAGACGGCCTATTTAAGATATGGCCAGATATGTCACATTTTCCCGCCTGTTGTTAACAGGCCGATTGTCAGCCTGCTAGGTCTGACTGAGTGCGGGTGTGGGGTGTGTTTATAAGTGGTTAGTTCCGTGAGTTTTGAGTTTATATATTTAAAACTTGGCGTTAGTTCGTCCGTTCAGCCACTGTATTTGTAAAAAACAATCTTACTGGGGCATGTGCATACTGAAGCATGTGCTAGTATTTAGCACCAGAGCCGTGGGCCTGCTAAGCTATTATACTGCAAGTGCAGACGACCCAAGCCTGACATGTCTCGAAGTTTTAGTTGTCAATGATATGTACGTCGGCTTTGCCAGTCAAGTTTGCATCAAGTTTTGCGCAGGCTTAAAAGCTAATGTTGCCAGTTCGTTTCTCCTGAAAGCTACAGATCTGAGATTACCTTTAGTCTTTTTTACGTGGTTGAAAACATTTGGTAGGTATTTGTAGGGGTTAGTTACAGTATGTGCAGTGTGTAGTCAACAGTTGCTTGGGTTTGTGGGGTTAGCTTAAGATGAGGGCGGAGTTATTTATAACACAAGTAAAGGTTAAATTCTGTGTTGGGGTAGGGGTTCGGTGTTAAAACAACTTTCAAATGTAGTGCATGAGACTGCTGGATTGTAGCCTGCGTGAACAGGCTACAAGCTGCTAGACAGAGTGACTTAGGACTTAACAGGTTTCTTGAGAGAAATTGGTTTCAACCTGGTTTGCTATTTTCAAAGCAAAAATTATTGCTGACTACTGATACTATGGTTGGTAGATTTGAAATTTGAATAAATAATATATACAGCAAACTAAAAAAATTTAAATCACAAAACACATATTACAAGTATTTAGTTGAAGAATGTAGAAATTTAATTTTCTGAAGAGCAGAAAAAAGTTATTTAGCACAGTATGATTGACTTTTCTGATTTGGCTAGTTTTAATTTCAGCATGCCTACTGTACCTCAACTTTTGCATACTTTAGGAAACAAGACTAATATCCCCTTCGCAACTTTTGTGAAAATGATATGATGACAATCTTAGGCTACCGGGGTAACATAGGACATAAACAGGATTTTGATGTACCTGTATCAGGTTTTGTTTCTGCATATGATTAATTTTTCTTCTATAATTTAGTATTTGATTTCGACCTTTGAGCTTAGTGAAAAGTGTAAATATACATTATTGAAATCAAAATCCTGATTGTGTGTGTCCCAGTTTGCCTTGCCAACATAACAATTGTTTCATCTGATTAAATAATTTTTTTCATACAAAACCTCACTTATACTTAAATTTTAAATAATGGTTGTGTCCCATTAGCCATAATTATGGGTATATATATATTTGGAGAAAACATGCAAAAAGTTTGCACCTCAAGTTACCCTGTGAGACCAGGGTAATTTGGGACACCAACAATTTTTTTGAAAAAGGGACTATCAACCTTCAAACACGAAGAAAAAAAGTTGTGTTTTTGGAAACTTTACATACTTATTAGTCCTTTCATTGTTAGAATGTTTCTAAATAATCCTATGGTACTTTGAAAAAATGAAACATTTTTAAAATTGTCCAAGGTAAAACCTTCTGACAGTATTCAACAGTGAATGAGAAATTGTGTAATATAAGTGCTATCCATATTTGCAATGCTAAGCAATGAGCATTTTGACTTGCTTAGTCCCACAGGCAAAACAGCACCATGGAAAAATAAATGGTACATGCAGTAAACATGCTTTTCAGGCAGGGTAATGTAAGTTTGGTTTTGTGCTCTTAATGAAAACAAAAAGTACTGCAAGTCTGATATAATCATGACACAGCGGTCCTGACTCCTCGGATGCTGTGAGAAGTATTTTTATAAAGCCCACAGCTCTATTTTGCTGTTAATGGATAAATGGTGTAGATGTTACAATGATAACATGCCAGTAAAATTATTGCAATATCATTTCTGGTTTAATTGTCATGATTGCACATCATGAAAGAATAACTGCAATGTGAATTGTTTAATATGTAGCAGTTGATACTACATACTGTATGCTTTGACAGCTGTACATGATAAAATGGTTAATTAGTGTTTGGTTGATGGTTGCAACTCTGGATGTAGTAGCAAGAAACATCAAGATGTGCTTGGATTTTCTTTTCAACAAACCTGATTTATTAACAAAGTGGATCAAGTTTGACAACCGATCTGAATGGAAGCCAATCAAAAATTCCATAGTATGCATAAAATATTTTAAGGATGATGTTATTAAAAATGGTAAAAGAATGAAATAAAAAAGGAAATGCAACCAGTCCATTACTCATACAGAAAAAGCATTAAAACAACCTTCAGCATTGGCTACTGCTAGCTTGCCAAAAAAGACTTAGTAGAGAACTGATAAAAATGAAAGTTTTGAAGTGGGGGATTTAATCATTTCATGATTTGAGCTCTTTGAACTCACATTCTGGTTGCATGCGTGCAAAGAAAACAAGTACATGGATGATATTTTGCAATGTTGTTTTTAACGAAGAGACAGGATTTTCATCAATGCAAAAAGCTATAAAAGTTGATGAACAATTGCATGTGCCACTTCAGTTTTGCAATTACCTTGTCCCAGATCCCACTTTCATCGTGTTTTTTTATGTTAGAGGTGCAAAATTAACGCGGTACAGCATGTGAGAAAAATGTCTTTCATGAAGAATCGTACGCCTAACCAAATCAAATGAGTTTATATACACTGAAGTCAGCTGTTTGAAATGTTGTAAAGCTAAATGGTTTGTATTGACATTTTGGTATAATTTATAGCAAATCGGGGTACACTGCTAACAAAACGTTTGCACTATCTCACAGAGGTGTGTTGCATTTTACTTGGTAAAGGTTGTTCGCAAAGTGTCTGTATTTAACTTAGAAATTGCCCATTAGGTATGCTGTGAGTAATTATATATATGTCTAGCATGGCTTACAATTTCCGGAACCATTAAACATTCTAACTTTGAATTATTTTTCAGACTATGCATGATTAAACAAAAGCATGGCAAAACTTAAAAAAGTCCCATAAACTAGTGCCATTACCACTACTGTTACAGTCATGAAACAAATGTATGTGATCGAGTATACCTGCACTTTGAAACAAACCAAATCGGCCTGTTAATGATGGCCTGCAAAATGTGACATATCGGTTGGTAACTTAAGTAGGCCGTGGTTCAGAAACTGTTACATTTCACATCGCAATATGTCATGTGATGTATGATTTTTCATATGATGAGCTACTAAATGCTGGTCAAATTAGTGAATGTGAAAAACTTGGTTTTCAGAGTTATTTCACTGTTTTGAATTTGTCAGTAACCAGATGAAATTTTCTCGTTTTTAAATAATTTCGATTGTTTTGCCAAATACGTAATCATTCAACAGTTTGATAAAGTTTTTTTCGATGTCTTTTCTATCAAGGGAACTCTCCAAACGTTACCTCTTGTTAGCCTTTGTTATTTTCAAACCATAGTTTTGGTATTGTTTCAGGTTTGAAATGCCAAAATATATGTTCTTGTATGTGGTAAATCGGAATCTACTTTTTTGATTGCACAGTTGGACGGTTTTACTTCAAGCAGAGAATGAGTTTTCCTTGTGTAAGTTCTGTAATTCCCCAGGTTGTTGGAAGTTTACATACGAAAAGAAAAGCTTTCCTTTCCACTTCAAGAGTTCTTCAAAACTCATATATTTTTAATCAATTCCTGGTAAAGTATGCGTCATAGCCGAAATGAACGCATAAATGCGTCTAGGTTATGCTTGTTTTTGATGAATTACTCGAGTAGTATCCTCTCACGTATTCGTTTTCTGCTTTAGCATGTTTATGTGGAATAACTTGGAATACCGCTGCTGGTCTGTTTTCTATCAGTAACAGCATACATACGTTTCTGAATATCTCAAACTCTGCTTCAGTTGTATGCAAGATTGTGTGCCAAACCTTTTGGAAATTTTTTTAGAAACTTTTCTGTAATTTGCAAAAACAAGCTGAAATACGAATGTCGCAGCTTTAAGATATACGCCATGGTCCCTCTAAAAAAATTTTACACTGAGTAAATGTTTGTTTTAGTCAGCATGTAATTGCGCAACTATGCAGACACACAGCCACTGATGTATTTCAGGTGGTAACGACAGAATGTGATATACATACCATATTACATTTGAATTGTTGCAAGTGCACGAGAATGATATTTCACTGCACAAATGGTCTAACGGTACTGCGCATTTGTGCACTTAAGAGAAAACATTATTAGTGATAGTCTTTCGTTGTATTCGTTCGGAACGCATGCCAAATTTTGTGTGCGTGTTCGTAACCTGAGTTTGAAATCTCGTTATTGATAGTATAGCCGTTAAGCTCTGTAAAATTGAAAAATTGTGCAAATTGTGATATAGGCATGAAATGTCTACAATCAATCTACATTTTATATCGTATATAACAGGGGCGGCCAACACGTCGATCGCGATCGACCGGTCGATCGCCGAGTGTCACTTGGTCGATCGCACCTGACTTTGCATCGAATTGACAAAACACAGTGAA
>JGI24158J21664_10006557_pt1 | contig 15356 bp, 12 predicted proteins | sample Ectturendosymbi3_FD_21664 | JGI IMG/M metagenome (IMG submission 21664) | reverse complement strand
CTGTTTTCCGGAATCTTTTCGATTCCCTTTAGGTAACTTATTCTTGTTGGCACCTAACACTATCTGTAAAACATATAAATTGCCTTTCTACTTTCGATTTAAACTCGTTCAAGGTTATTACTACATTTGTGATCATTAAACCACTCCATCCAAAATTAGCTCACGCTTTTGGTTACAGGCTGATTCTAGGTGCAAGCGTGCATTCTCACACCTGACCGGTGATAGTGACTGTAACGAACCGGACATTATTAAGTAGAAGTTTACCCGTGCCAAGGTGTACAACTAACGTAAATTCCAATCATAATAATTTCATTATAGAGGATTTACTGTGCAGCTTACCTTTAGTGATGGAAACTGCAGTTCATCAATCTACCTCCTAGCATTTCACCTCTGTTTTGTTTCCAAAACGCTAATTTTTTTTACAAATTACATGCATACATGTTTGTTGATCATACTGTTTTTTATGACATTTGGTCACTCAATGTTAGTAAGACAACAGAAATGTAATTATTAACTGGGTCTCCTATCGCTCCCACCAGCCCATTTCTGCTTCACCGCCCCCCTAGAGTTTCTCACCACCCCTAGGGGGCGGTACTGCCCACTTTGGTAACCACTGCCATAGTTGATTTGGTATGAATTCTGCATAGCACACCAGGACTGCATCAGCGATTTTTCAGAGAACAAGTCACATGTTTAGGAATCATTTCGCAATTGCAAATATGCTCAAACGTGAATAACATAACCATTTCATTCAAAAAGTGAATACAAGATTGTTGCGTCGAATTTCCATTGCGGGAAATGCAAGAGCATTATTTTCTTTGGGATGCAACCATTTGTTTGAACCGCAAATTGCACTATGTTAGAAAGTTACTTTGAACGTTTATGCACATCCCTATCACTTGTTAGGCCTGATGGTAAGATCCCACCATCTCTCAACTATACGCTACTTTGTGCTGGAATCATGACCTTGAAACATAATAAATACAAAATAATGAATGTAAAAGGCTATGGAACCATAATGATAAAAATATTGGTTGAGTTTAGTTGGAATTTCAGCTGGAAAGTATTCACAACAGGACAAATCTTTACAAGGCTGACATTTCAGCATCACTGGCCAGCGTTTTAATTTTTCTAGTGTTGTTGCGTTTCTACAAGAGGCTAGTGCAGGTTGAAAATTTTGTCCACGCCCGCCACGCATCCGCCAAATTTAAACCCACCCCACACAAGCAGGAGTTTAGAAATCTTGCCCGCTGCCAACCCACACGTGCCCTCCCAGCACTTTTTCTGTCCCAAACCCACACCTGTCTGAAAACTACTACAACTTCATGACGGCTGAAGGCAAGTCTAACAAGCAGCAATACCAAGCTGCTCATACTTTTCATTGGCAACCAAACCAAAACTTTTCCACAGATCTGATATTCCGCAGTGAACAGATTTGAGGTGATAAAAACCACGTTACAGTCGAGTTGTGACCAGCTGTGTGTTAAGTGCTGTCTTATCCATTTAGAAGGGCTGTTAGACTGAATTACTACTCACAAAGTCTGACGGTAGCATTGGAAAATGGAAATGGTCACTTGCGTACCACATGGCAAATGCCAGAGCTAATGTTTCACAACAATGGGTTTTTACATCATAATGTAATAATTGCTGTAGGTCAGTGCTTCTCAACCCCAGGGTTGCGACCCAAAAGTGGGTCGCCGTTTGATTTGGTTGGGTTGCCGATTACAGTAGTTTATATCTGTAAAAATCAAATACTTTTTATTGTGACTTGATGTTGGTTATTGCTTATGGCATACCTTTCTGATAATTTACTCAGCTCAATATCATGATTCAATCTTTGCAAGGGCCAAATATAACGCTGGTCAACGTATCTGAAAAACTGCTTGCTTTTAGGGAAAGGTCAGGTTGTGGAAGAGAACGATAGAGTCTCACAAAACAGCATCATTTCCTGTTTTTAATCAGTTTCTGAAAGACATAGAGGTGTGTTTTGATGATGTCCAGCTCGTTATCAACAAGCATTTGGCTTCATTGATACCAGAATTTGATTATCCCCAAAAAGGCAAAAGAATTGGAATGGGTGCGCAATCCATTTGCTTTTGATGTTGATACATTGCCGGAAAGCTGCCAAACTATTTCTGGATTTCAAGAGGAATTTAACTATTTCTGGATTTCAAGAGGAATTTAACTACTTCTGGATTTCAAGAGGAATTTATTGACATTCAGTGTGACAGTTTATAACCTTGGTCAATTTTGGACAAAAATCAAGAATGAAACGATTATTGTTGGTATGCACGCAGTAAAAGCTCTACTGCTATTTGTTACTAACTGCTTGTGTGAGTTTTCTGTGCTTGCACAGATCAAAACAAAGACGAGGAACTGTCTTGAGCCTGAAGACGACATGAGATTAGCTCTGCCTGCGAACAACTGTTCTCTTTGAACTTTAAACAAGCCTCGATTCCGATCTCAATTGACGGATGCGTCTTTGAAGTCAACATCAAAAGTGGCAACTATACACTCTTTGGTACCAGATATTAACATGCTTGCAACTGCTAAAAACGTCAGGTTTTTTAGAGTCGCAGTGCTATGAACAAATAGTAACGAAAGTATCAATTGAATCATTATGTGCAAAATTGTCTGGCCCACGTAAAATCTAAGTGCGTAAATATGGCCCACCAACACCAAATGAGTTTGACACCCCTGCCCTAGGGCCTACTGTATAATGAGTATACAATTAATGGCAAGTGGTGAGGCTTACCACAAACTGAAAGTCAACAGGGAAGAAAATTTAACGAAATATGCCGAGTCTGTAGATGCATATGTAAAGAAAGCAGAAAAAATAGGAAAATCAAATGATGAGAAAGGTGGAGAACAAAAAGGAAAAGTGAGATCCACAATCGAGAATGAAAAAATGATCTTCTTTCCTTTTAGATTTTTGTAAGCAAATTCGAGAGCAGAAAGGTCGGAGCTTTCGTGGTGGTCGGCCCGTGGCAACACTTAGCCTTGTTACGTCACTGGGTCGAAGTCAGAGGTGGCCAGAGTCACTTTTTCAGACTCCGACTCCGCTCCTGTTCCTAAATTTTGAATCTGGATCCAGGTCCGGCAAGTTTTCAAATTTGAGGATCCGACTCCTGTTCAGACTCTGGCTACAATCATTGATCCAACCGAAATTTATCAATGTTTTTACTTAAGAAATGTCCACACAGACTTTTGCTACTGCCGAAATTGAAAAGTGACTCCGGATCCGGGTACGAAATAAAAACTGTAGAATTCTGCTGGAGTTAACTCCGGCACTCCGGATCCAGGCCACCTCTGGTCTAAGTAGACTTCAAAATAGAATACACCAGAAATCTGGGTCATGCTATCTGCTTGTTCTAGTGCTTGAGTTTGGATTAGATTAACGCAAACAGCAATCTGAGCTTCATAATCACCAGCGTAAAATGCAGCTGACCCCAAGTCCCACCAGGTACAAAATCCATTTCAACGTTTGTATTTTCAAAATGAGTTCGGCAATTCAAAATTTTAAACATAGTTTGACGCAGTGGATTTCTTAAGCTTCTAGAAAAATATTTTTCACTGATCGAAACTGGTTTCTAAAATGTAAGAACAACTTAACTGACTTTCATGTTGCTAACAATGAAACTGATTAGCATCATCTTTTGAGGTGAGTAGAGCGGAGGGAATAACAAGAAAGCATATTACTAAACTTCCCATTTTTTCAAGGTAATAACGTCATATTTCAATGCTTGTGATGTCACAGTTGCCAACTCCAACCACAAAAATATTCTATAGTTTTTTTGACGTGTACTTGTCCCCCCCACTTTGGAAAAGGTTCCGCCACACATGCATGAAACGCAGCGCAACCATCAGAAAATTGTCGACTGTCGTAATTTCTGATTTCAGCAAATATTTTGTACAACATGCACTTCAAAGATCACTGCACACAAAATACGTTGCATACCTGCGATTTTATTGGCTTCGACAAAACGTTCAATAGTGACAGCAGTCTTCTCGAGGTCTTCCGTGTTGAATGGGTGTCGAATCAAACCTCGCAAGTTCTTGCCTATTTTCTTTTGCTTCATTCTGCTCTCATAAAGCAGAAGCATCGAACGGGCTTGGCATTGGCCGATTTTCAACGTGTCGATGCAGGATTGCCAGGATTGACAGTTTTTCTTTGTCAGTAAAATAATTCTGAAAGTAAGGAAAAGGAACACCTGTGCACCGGGTCTGAAGTTTAACTTAACCGTGAAGTGCAACTAAATTTGAATTGTGCTGTGCAGTGCGTTGGCTGCAAAATGCATACAGCGCCTGAAAAACCACTTAAATTATTGCGGAAGTGGCTGGTCTCCACAAAGGCGATGAAGTTTAATCAATCAGCAACTCGGCCGCCTTTGTGGGTACTGTTACTTGGATATACTGTAGATATGTGAATACAGACATCTGCGAGTCTGAATCAAAAAGAAAAAAGAAGAACCCCCAGCCCAGTCGGCTGATTCCTCGCAAACGTGGAGCAAACCTACAGCTTTTATTTGTCGAATGTTGAACAGCAACTTCCGAAATCACGCATTCCAATAAAAAGAGAATTATGTGCTAATCGTTTTGTAGTTGAAGTAATAAAAGCGATTTTATGTAAAGTTACCTCTGACAGCAAAAACGTTTTAACAACGCCCATGTATTTTAGAGGCGAGCGTATGTATTACGCAAATTGAAGCAATCTTTTAGTTCTACTATAAATGTAAAGGTAGCTTTTCATAAGGCCTGAGGATCTTCACCTGGTTCTAAAACTGTTCCTGCAATAAACATAACAAGCATTTCCTTTTCAAAAAGAAGTTATTCATCCGTTCGTATCGCAAGCCTGTTTTTCCTACTTTTATTCTCTTATGATGGAATAAAGCCAATATAACAGGAAATGATTCAAATAATTCGTTGAGCAACTAGGAATTGAACGTTGTTTTTCAAAATCGCATTTCTGCAAATGAAACAAAAATTTTCTTCACTCGGCAAAAATACGTTCAATAATCAATTTTTACAACCTGATGGAACTTTGTAAGGGAACAAAAGTGGAAATTTAATATTAATGCACACTCACAAATGCAACGGAACAAAAGCGACGAAGTGTTAAAGTTTAGCAAACATTATTCTAACTCAAAGAATATGACGCCGGTCACGTCGCGCGGTCAACAACTGCCTGATACCGTAATGGCATCAGAGCCAATAATTGCAAGAGGTCACCTCAATCCTCTGCTTTGTTCAATGAAACTTGAAGTTCAACATAACACGTCCATGAGCAGAGACGAACCAAAAGTTGCAATGGATAAAATTTCGATGCTGGCCCAACTACTGAACTACTGCGAAAAAATGACCTACTTTTCATTAAAATATGGGCAGTTGAAAATGGCTTAGCAAATGGCAAAAAATTAACTTTCTCACAAATATTTAGGGCAGGCCATTAAGATGCTGAAATACATTTAACCTTTGTTTGCCTAAGTTTCATTTACGAAATAGGGTCATATGCACCAATGACAACCACGTCCACAGGCATACATGTCAGAGATCAAAGGACGGATTGTTGGTACCTGAAAGCAGCGAATAAAACATGAAAATGATTAATCAATGCAGCGGTTTGGTTTAACTTTCAGATCAACATTAAGGCTCCAACAATGGCAATTATGTTGTACAGAGAAACAAATTGTTATTGAGGTTAAACTCGGTTCAGAAATAAATCATTTGACATTCGGATAAAACCCATTGTTTAAAAATGTCGATGAAAACTTTTCTATAGACATGCCTGAATTTGGTTGCTTTAAAGGTAAAAACATCTTTTGTCAGAAATAGTGAAAAACGATGACCTTTCTTTATTTGACTGCTTTCACGCAAAAATAAAATCAGCGGTTGGCGCTAGAAATCAGGGAAATGAAAGTTTAGGCACTCAGTTTTCTTTCCTACCATGAAAAATGTCTTCCCGTGTATGTCTACGACGACAAATGCCGAACAACAACTGATGCCTTTCACATTAATAATTCCTTTTCATGATGACCTGGCAGTCACTTCTATCACTTTTAAATATGTTGTTCTTCAACTCAACAACATGTTGTGAAAAAATAAAGTTTCATTTTGCTCACCTTATACCAGGGGAAATCTACTGGACCCATCTAGGTTCATTTTGTAAACTAGTTATTAGATGCAAATCGAACTTTAGAAAAAAGAAGTTTCATTTTGCTTGGTAACTTTTAGGGAAATATAATATGTTTTGCAGCACAACATTTTGGAAACAAAAAAATATATTTTTATTTCGTTCGCCTTTCACAATCTGTTGGGTGTCATAAGAGTCTTCCAAAACCAACCAACGACATTCCGGAATGACCAAACAGCCACCATTCCACATGAGTTAAAGCAACGATCACCACTTCGTTTGACGAAATGAGCTTTTTATTTGTAACTGAATGCAACATGAAAACGTTGCAGTCTAAAATAAACTGTGCTATTAAACACCTTATTCTACTCACACATATTTCCCGTGTTTCAACAATGATTTCCAATTCTTTTCCCATTCTCTTCCAGCAGGTTCAGCAGGATATTCGTTCCACCCCTTATTGCTTAAAATTCGATGAATATCTCTTCTCAACCAGTCGTCATCATAATGTGACAAAATAGTTATCTCATGTTGCTCCATGCAAGACGACGATGCTGTTGATACTGTGAGCAGAAAAGTGCAGCATTTCAGCAAATGCTACTGTTCACTTCAACACACTGCCAAAGTTAAGGTGCCATGATTTTGTTTTGCAAACTAGAATGTTGCGCAATTTAGGTCAATTTACTTTCATATGGGCATCATGACAAGTTCAGATTATTCCGAAAGGAAAGAAAAGGTGTGAAGCAGAGACACCTAACCGTATAGCGGACCAAGTTAAAATTTTAAGTTGTGGTTAAAGTTTAATGCTTCGGGGGCACTTAGTCGTGCAAAACTGCCTAAATATCTGCTAAAAGAACTTTTAAGTAGGAAGTTGGCTTTTAGAGCCATTCTCTCAAGGATTTTCTAGCATCCGATGACGTCACATTTTTCTTTTGAAATACTTGGTCCATTATATCGTTTGCAAACTTGCAAAAAGTTTTAGACCAAGTTCACTTGGACGAATGAACTTGCTGGTATACAAGATGGACTAAGTCATATTTTTCTACAAAAAAGTAAAACAAAAGTGACTAAGCAGCTTAAGTCTAAGGAAATATAAGTGTGGAGTACATTAGGCATGCAAGACCTGAAAAAACATCGCATATAAATCGGCTTTGAAGTTCTTTTCTGGTGGTCACAAATTGTGCCAGTCAATAAAATTTTTTTAACAGCCTACATCATCATCTTCTCTTGAATTATGACTGAGCAAGCGTTAAAAATTATTTGATAATCTAGCGTCATACCGTTCAACAAATCATGGTATTGTATATTTTGGGTACTGCAAATTTAACTAAAAATAAGTAAATTTACCACAAATGTTGGTGCTCATGATTCATCGTATTTTTGTGAAACAAACCATTGATGATAACAGATTAAATGTACTAACGTGCTTTGGATGACCTAGTGACTTTTGCGACTGACTGGGACTCCAAAATATGCTACATGGGACTGAAACTGCTGTATGTATGGTGTTGTTGTGATCGGAAATTGTAAGTCTTCAGTTGAAAAAAACACCAATTTTTCTAATGCAACTGAAAGTACATCGATTGGAAGGGTCCAAAAACCTAAAAGCGACTTTTTTTCGCTTGAAGATAATCTTCATTTGACAATGAATATCAAAAGACACATGTTACGACTTTAAAATCGAAGGCGCCTTTCAAGCAAATCGACTCAAAGCAGTGGTAGCAATGCGACTGTTCGACATTGTCGCACAAAAATCAACTTCGCTTGCATCACGTTGCGAAATTGATAGGTAAGTTGCCAGCCTTCTCAGCGGCCACTCAATCACTGGGGTTGACTGACGCTTATTACCAGCACCTTGTTAAGACTCAAATGCATAGTAATGGCAAAATGTCTGGTCTACAATCCCTGAAAACACTACTACTGCAAAACAATGTAATCTATCACATGTATGTTTGTGTCCAAATTATATTTCTTCCAAGCATTTGATTTTGCTATCTGCACTACACTTCACCGGAATTGCAACAAAAGTTGCTCAAAATTTTCAATCCAGCTAATTCTTTCATCATTCATTTTGTAGTAATTGACTTAGTTCACTTTCGCATATTTTCAAGTTTACCTTAACACCCTTGTTTTGTGACTTGTGTGCTCCCTTTTGTTCCAAGCTTGGACAAACTACCTTTAAGTACTACCTATAACTAGCCGATGATCGTCAATGACAGTTCATCATCTCACAAATACTTGAAATTTCTCAACTAACATGTCTGGAAAATCTGCCCACATCATTGAAACACAGGCGGTATAAAATCGCGGTGGCTATAGCGTTTTGTCCAAAGAAGTAGAGTTTTACTTAACTTCTTTGAGGAATAAGAAAAAACACCTAATGCAATTTTAACTCCCACCATTAGATAATTAAACACAAAAAAATAAAAAACAGATAATGCAATAGACACCGCCTGACGAACAATCCAATTACACGACCATTCTGTTATCACGATCACTTGGAAGTGGACCCAAACATTTACCTATGTTAATGCACTACTTTTGTTTCACGACATGTGACAAGCCCGGAATCCAAAATTCGAACAAAGTCTAGCTCAGGTGTCTCAAACATTCGACCCGCAGGGGCATTTTGTGCGGCCCGCAATGCTTTGAGAATTTTCAAACAATTAACAGTTATTTTGTTTCTTCACCAGTGTTTAAAAGCGCTCTGCCAACGAGTGAACCAGTCCCTTTTAAGCGAACCCAGAGACGGCTAGAAGTGATTTGCCTGTAACTCATGATGCCTTTCGCAGGAAATACGATGTAAAAACTGAACTAGTAAGGTTCAGGTACCACCAGTGTTGTGTTAGCATCATACTGCGACCCTGGTAGTCATAATGCGGCCATCGGATTATTTTATAAGTCCTCACTTGGCCCTCAAGGAAATTTGTGTTTGAGAAGCTGGTCTAGCTGTTACAATACTGCCAGTTAAACCACGCATAACACGATTACACAGCCTGTGGTCTGTCAGTATCGTTTAGCAGGAAATCTGGTTCTTTCCACTTAATATCCTATAGAAACTTAGATGCAGGCATTGTGACACATTTTGTGTGAAATAAAACTTGTTATCTAACAGAAACGAAATTTTCCTTCCCCCTACCTTCTACGCTTACTGGCAGCATTCACCTTCTAACCTTTTACACACAAGCCAACACTTTTAAGACTTATAAAGCAACAGGAACTTGGGTTTGTATAACTGATTTGCGTTCAGGCAGGCTTGGCACAGTAACGGCATATTAAACACCATGATTAATCTTGTAATTATGCATGCATGGAGAGAAGGTAGTTGCTGGTGGTGCCCAGACTATTCCATTGATATTGACATGGAGTTTGGGCAATTCCTACTAATGTCCTCTTTCTCTTCATTTTGTGATAATTTTAGTGATATTTGGTGGAGAAACATTTGCTTCCTTCTTGTTTCTCCTATCAAATTCGGCTACATTTTTTGAATGCCAGTCGCTACATCCCGCTTCAAACTTCGAATTTCATACCACACAAACCTGAGGCAACTCATGCATTTTATGGCTAAGACAATATAGGTTTCCATTCAGAAACGAAGTAAAGCATTATAGTGATTCAACAATCCACATAATTTACCACATTTGTGATATGAAACAGCACCTCATAGTGATTGCATAAAAAGATCCATATTTTCTCTCATTTTGGTAGTAATTATTGAAGCAAAAAAACTACCAAGTCATTTAGTGCAAAATAAATGGTGCACGAGATGCAAGTTCTATCTAGTATTAAAGTGTTGTATTTATGTAAAAAACAAAACCTCTTAACTTTTTTCGCATTTGGTTGATGGTTAGGGGTGCATCAGGCCAGGACTCCCAAATTTCAACCAAGGGGGCGAAACTTACTAACACTTTAAATTAACCATAACTTAGTAACTGCTTGGAGTAGGAACATGATGTTGGTGTCTAACCCTACTAAAATATATACCAGCTATTCATTAAAGCTATCAGAAGTACTTAAAAAGTTAAGGAATTTCCATTTGCACTGATTTTTCATTAAAATATATCAATATTGTGCGTTTTTTACAAACATGTTCCAAATTTTGTTATGTGTTCTTCTTCTTGGTCTAGTTTTAAGCCCTGTTGGTACTACCATTGATGTGGCCGAGTCATATTTGTCAAATCAAGTCACAAGCCCTTCAAGTCAGTAGTGCCGAATGTTGTTTCAGGCACCCAAGGAGCTAAAATGTAGTGCCTGATGCTGTTCTAGCACTTTTGTTGGCCAGGTTACTTAGATTAAAGTATTTGGTGAAAGCACTTTTTTGCTTTCATTTTATTTCTCTGCTTCACTCTCAGTCAATTCCACAAGTCTAGCTTAACCCTGCTGCAACAAATATACCTCCTTGTACTTCACATGCCCCAAAACAAGACTTAAAGTAAAAGTATGAGGCCGACTGCTATCATCACGGTATGTAACTATTGCATTAAACCACAATGTCCAATGCATTGTGCATTGCTGGACCCTTGGTGAAAAGCCAAGATTCAGCTTTAGTTTTAGGTGGAAAACTTAATCCTGAAATCTAGCAGAACACCACTAGGAGGCACAGTCAAAACACAAAGCTGACTTAGAGTCACATTATCACTGGGTAACTGCTACTAACACTTCTGGTGAAATAAACGCATATGTCTGAAATCAGGTGAAAAATAGCTGAGTGTGCAAAATTTTCATAAAATCAAGCAGTGCAGGACCTCCAGTGCCGACAATGACAACAGACTATACAAAAAATTGATAATCATCAACATGATACAATTGTCATTATTGTATTTCTTCAGTGTCACAAGACCTGGAACAGCAAATGCTGTCTTAACTGATGCAAGCTTGGATGTTTTCTTCTGTTTCGTTTCACTACTTGTACTGTATCGCCATTCTGTTGCAAGAACCTTGCAACAGGATTTTCACAGAAGATGATGATCTTGAACATGTTGAGCTTTGTCTTGCATTGGCATTGGAGGTCCTACATTGCTGGTTTTTTGAGTATTTTGCACACTCAGCTGTTTGTCATGTAATTTCTTGCATATGTGTTTACTTCACTGAGGGTGTTTGTAGCAGTACCACCAGGACTTAAAACTTGACCAAGAAGAAGAAAACATAAAAGTTTATAAACATATTTGTAAAAAACACTATTTTTGATCTTATTTAGCAGAATTCAGTACAAATTACAGATAGGTCGATATATCGGCCAGATATTTGGGTTTTGCCCATATACTGGTATTGGCCAAAACGGCCACTTTCATCAGCTTCAATAGGTGTTGAGAAAATGCTGTTACAGTATATTCCTTACGCATGCAGGCAACTTGCACAAGCACAACGAACCACGTCAAGACAGTTATCTTGCAACAACGCTAGCAGGCGTGTTTTCATAAACAAGCAGACAAGATGAACCATGGAGCATGCATCGGGCATCACAGCTGAAACAAAACCATCATCATTAATCAGATCAATTGAAAATCATAGCAAAATATTGAAATTGCTGCAATTTGAAAAATTTTAGCTCATAAATCCTGATTTTTAAAGTTTAGAAAAAAGGTAAGGCATAGAATACATTATATTTTTGATAATGAAGCAGAAAATAAGGTTTAAAAATTTTGGAAATATCGGTTATCGGTCCATGAACGGCCGATATATCGGTATCGGCCTAAAAATAGCCATATCAGTTGATCTTTAACAGAAATTGATTAACTTTTAGGTCTTTCTGATAGCTTCAGTGAATAGGTGTTTTATATTTTGGTAGGTTAGACACCAAAATCATGTTCCTACTCCAAGTAGTTCATAAGTTATGGCCAATTTTCATTATTTGTAAATTTCACCCCCTGGGTCAAACTTTGGGAGTCCTGATGCACCCCTCAACACAACCAATTGTGAAAAAATTTAGAGGTCTTATTTTTTACATAAATGCAACACTTCAATACTAGGTAGAACTTGTTTGAAAAATTTCAAGGGCTTCTGATGCACCCAAGTCCTTATCTTACCTGTGCTACAATCATCGCTTGGGTAGTCTGCTTCAACGTTTGAACTTTGAGTGTTCATCGCTAAAGTAGGTGAGAACAGAGAAGTGTAAATCTCTACATAACTGACAAAATATTTTCTTAGTTAAGAAATTAAACCTATGAAAGGATTTTTTCCTCATATACTACAGATTGTATTCAAGTAAAAAGTCTCCAGAAGGACAATACAAGTGAATCAAGCGAGCGAATTTTTTATGGGGGTCGATTTCACATAACACTGTGCATTCTTAGTTCTAAAATTTTGTTTTAAATTCAAATAGAACCTATTTCAAATAGCATCCATTCAAATAAGACTTTATGGAATCTATTTGAATAAGTATCAGATATGTGCAAATTTCAATCATCGCAGGAAGAAGAAAGCTGAGCTTATGACTGATTAATTCAAATTGAAAGCTTACAGAAAACCTAGAGCTTTTACAGCTTGATTACAAAGATACACTCTTACAAAAGCAGTAGTCAGATTGCAAAGAAATAATAATAATACATGCATTTATAAAGCGCCGAAATCCAACATGTCGCTCTAAGGCGCTGAATAATGATATTGCAAAAGTGACACGCAAAGTGAATTCAAAAATACGTTGAAATACACTAAGAGCATACTGAACGACAATTTTGAGGAAAGGCAGAATTAAAAAAGTGAGTTTTGAGCAGTCTTTTGAACAAGGAGAGGTTCTCAGCATCTCGCACTTCCTGCAGCAGGTCGTTCCAGAGGATTGCAGTTTCTACAGTGAACAACCTGTTGCCATAACTGGCTGTGCGGCAGGCTGGAACATAGATAAGGTTTTTGCTTTCAGAATGCAATGAGGGTGTGGGGTGGTAAGGACAGATCAATTCCTGTAGATAAAGGAGGCCAACGCCACGCAAAGCTTGAAATACAATGCAAAGAAGTTTGAAACGCGGCCTGAACACAACGGGAATCCAGTGAAGAGACTGGAGAGACATTGAAATATGCTCAAATTTCTTAATACGACAAATCAAACGTGCGGCAGTGTTTTGAACACATTGTAGTCGCAACATGTGCGTTTGTGACAGACCGTTCAGCAAAGAGTTGCAATAGTCAAGGCGGGATGTTACCAATGCAACAACAAGCATCTCACAGGCTTTTTTGGAGAGAAACTGAAAGTAAGCTGACACATCAAACTCATTTATCTTGGGATGATTTGACATTTTGTTCAAAAGCAAGAAATTTCTTCAATTTCTTTTAGTGTAGAGAGGTCATAATATAAATGCATGAAAAATAGGCTGCAGACAATAATTGTCAGTAACTGTTCCTGCATGCTTATCTTGCCGAACATTTTGTTTCAGAAAAAAGCAGCAATTAAAATTACCTTTTCTAAAACTATCTTATGTCTTTACCTGTCGGTTATGAAAGGCACCGTCTTGCAACACAAAACAGACTATCATTGGACTGATGTTCAAAATTACCTTATAGGTGAAGCACAACCACGTGCTCCAAGCACAGTACAAACCATTGAAAGTAGTCCTATAAGAACAAAGGCTTACCAAGCAATGTATGTATGTTTTGTCCATGCTGATTTTGTTTGTCACAATGCAGGATAGCATAGGCAGCTAAAAAAACACTAATAAAAGAACCTGAAAGGAATTTTAATATTTACATCGCCACAACAATTGTGAAAAGATTTTTGGTAAAAAGGTTCTTTTTTGGATGGCTGAACCACAAGAGATGCAATTGAGTGCCCAACTCAAAACTTCCACAAGCTTAAATGAAACAGGCCTTTGCACCGCCATTTGCTTTATGGGAAAAGTATATGTAGCACATTTACATTCAAGATGACGAATGCCTCACCAACTTTATTTCGATCCATTCTTTACGTTTACATCTCTAACAATGAGCACTCGATATACTATGATTGTCACATCGGCCATTTATTCACAAAATGGTGAATGGGAATGCAGCAATCTATGACAAAGGTGAACGAAACTGAAAAAGGTTAAGAAGCACTGTACTAGATGACCTCAATGGTCTTCACTAATCCTATTATGTGACACAGTGCCAACCGTCTTTGTTTATATATATTGATCAGTCATTTTGCCATTGTGCTCACTTCATTCTAATTGCCAATCAGTGTTGCCACTCTGTTATAAGAAAAACCCCAGAATTTACCTTGAAAAAAAAAGAAAATAATAAAAAACACCAGACATACAAAATGTTAAAAAAGTCAAAACTAAATTTGAAATGTACACTAGAGGTACTTTTTTTTCTGTAATGACCAGAAGGTGAAATAAAACCACACATAACCAAAAAAGAAAAACACAGTAAAATTATACAGACTATGATAGAGTACCGCCATATTGTGTGTGTTCGACCAGGCACATAGCACCCCCAAATGGGGTTGGGCAGGCAGAGGTATTGGTAAAGACAGATTACAAAAAGGTTTTCCAGTAAACAGTGATATAGCAGTGTTGGGTACATGAAAAGTAAACAAAATGAGGTTAGTCAGGATGGCTGAAAAGAGGAGCAAAACAATACTGCACAGACAAAGGCTTTACATAAAGCATAAAAAACATACTGAAGACAATAAAGCTCACAGAAAACACAGACATTCGGAAGGCGATGGCTATACATTGAAGAGAAGCAAGTGACGGGCAGGAACACTGGTAAATGCACTGAGGGTGGCTAAAATCAGATCAAACTTGCATGCAGGCCAATATGCTGGTGGTGTTCCCTCTGACCACAGCCAGAGACAGGCGCTAGTGGAGCCACTGTCACTCCCTGGGGTCACCTGAAATGTCAACGAGTTTCTTTGCGAGACAGCTCAAGAAGGGGGCAGTGGACTTGCTGTACACACCAGTGGTTTCGATTGCAACTGGTTGGAAGTAGTAATTGTCAAGAATGTCATTGTATTTTCTGGCATTGCCATAAGGTAATATGCATTATTTGCATCAAATTTTTAACAAGTTCAGCTGGCCACTTCCTCTGTGGAATTCAGCTTCAACAACAACATGTATCGACAAATTGATGGCGTCGCCATCGTCGCGTCGCCATGGGCTCACCGCTAGGCCCGGCATTAGCAAACATTTTTGTCGGCCACCAAGAACAGAAACTCTTCAACATCGTCAGTAGACCGTTAGCGTACTTCCGGTACGTCGATGACACGTTCGCCGTATTCAGCAATGAAGAGGAATGCAATGCGTTTCTTTCC
>JGI24158J21664_10006556_pt1 | contig 15356 bp, 7 predicted proteins | sample Ectturendosymbi3_FD_21664 | JGI IMG/M metagenome (IMG submission 21664) | reverse complement strand
TATCGTCTTTCTAACGTTAAGCGACTTGAACAAGACATCAAATCGCGCTGTAACCCACATTTCTTACAAAATGTGTAAAAGTTGATGTGTTCTACTATAAGAAGTGATATGCACGTGCGACCAATGCGATTCAGCATTTTGTTCACTCCAATTGGCAGCTCTGATAAAACGCAGTTGATGTATTCTACTACAATGCTGTTCTTGTTTGTATCCAATACGATATTAATGGAAGCAGGCTGGCTACAGCACCATGCCCAGCAACTAATGTAAGTATATTAATATGTAAATCATCTGCAAGGACAAAACAAAGCGTGATTAGTTTTGCTGTCAAAACACCTCTAGAAATAAGATTGGGAATCTGCATATATAAAACGTCAATTCTGCATCGACCCGATGACTATCTTGGTTTGACACTAAGTTGTCCCCCTCACATTTTACAACAAAATTGCGCCCATATTGCTCAGTAATCCTTAACCTGCATAGACGTATTCCAACAAGCCACGTATTTTTATACTGTATGAAAAGAAGCCTGCATAAGTGTAGTTTGGTTAAGCTATTCACTTGGGCACATTGATCACAGTCTCATACTAACAATGGATTTTTCAAACTTGTGGAAGCACTGCTACAGGTTTACTACTCATGCTTCTTTTCACTTAGTATAAAACTACAGTATACGTGGCTTTACCGCCAGGCCCGTAACAGGGGGGCAAAGTCCCTAGAAATTTTTTCCCTTCCTGGAAAAATATGTTGGACATAATTTGAAAGTGTTGGACATAGTTTAAAAAATTTGGGCCACACTCTGAAAACTCTTCACGCCCCTGGTGCACCAAGCTGGTTACGGGCCTGCTTACCGCTATCAGCAGTGTCACTGCCTCGCTGGATTACCTGCCCAGCTGTGTTCAACAGTTACATATAGGGCTCCCATTCAATAATTTCAAATAAACCCAGATTGCACACCAAAAAACCCGTACTCGTACAATAAAAACTCAGAAAGCTTGTGTTACGATAAAAACATACGTTAGTTGAATTGAAACGGTAACCGAATACTGATTTAATTATAGATCCTCTTCCAAATTTTCTTCTGCAGCACAACCATTAACATTTAGACCACCTTTGTGTTGCTCAAGTCGTTTTTCATAAGGCTCATGACATGCTCCGTTGATGATGCGTCTCACTAACTGTAGGAGTACATCTGTTATTAAACTAGGAAATTTTGCGCAATCTTGAGCAACAGCGGGATCTAAAATCCCACAAAAAATATAATCCCAATGCCTTCTTCCTCTAAACTGAAATTTGTTTTATCTGTATGCATAGGGAAACACGGAAATTTAGACAATCTGTCCTAACCCTTGTTTCACCAGTTTCTGCAATTGGCATTAGAGACAACAACATAATGTTTATAACTCCGAAAATGATCTTATATGAGGATATGAAATTGAACCAGTGGCGTACGCAGAAAATGTTCATGGGGATTCATTCAGTGGCATATGGCGGGTATTTGTATTTGGTGTGCGCTGTTGTGACGTAATAATTTGACGTCATATTCATGTTTCCAAGCCAACGTTTTGGCGAAGTTTTTTGACACAGTATGCATATTCTTCCACACGCGCTCTCTTTATTTTGTGTGTTTTTGCACTGAATATAAACTATCAGCACTCGAAGTTAGGATCTCGAAGGAAAATGTACTCAGCGCTACGACATAGCAATTCAACTGCAAAAATATCAGGCTGAGCGCTAAAACAGCAGAGTAAAACACACTCATCACTACGTCAGAGCATTTACAACTACAATTTTTGCATTTAGTCGAAAAATGAACAATCAAAGGTATGCGAAAACAATAAATCTCCTTCACGCGGGTAATAAAGTTTTTGTAACATATCAAACTAAAGGGGGTGTCAACCCCCCCCCCGTTGCGAACGCCCTTGAATTTAACACTTTCTGCTTCATCCTATATGCGTACTTTCTCACCTGATGTACACATGCAAACACTGTAATAAAAAGTTATCTTTATATTGTTGAACACATTGGAGTTGCTGGTGAACGTATAACTTCAAAAAACCCAGATTTAACGCGATTTTTCATAATTAAACCTAGAAACCCAACTCGACTAAAAAAGTAGATCTGGGCGGAAAAAAAAACGCAGTGGGAGCTCTGGTCACATGCGACAAAACGCCTGCTACCGTAGCTTGAAGTGGACGTTTGAAGATTTATTGCCGTGTTATTGCTACGCAATATCGACCAATAGTAGAACAATCCGCTGTCAAGTTTTGCAACCTTACTCTGCAATGATATTAACAGATTTGACTCCACTGCAGTTATTAATAAATTTATCAACATATCATGCCTAAGGTCAAACAACCGCGTTCTTCAAAAGTTCGATGTGTACTGTATGAATATGCTTCGAGTCTACCTCAACACCTAAGGTGAATTATTTTGCGAATTTTGTTACTGCTTAGAGAAAAGTGCGAAAAGGCTAATGGTGGAAGCGCATCGCCGCACAGCAAAGCATCAACGAGGTTAGTTTCATGAAACTGAAAGTAGTCAGACATTTTAAAAACATGCTGTACCAGATTTTGCAGATAAACTACTTTTTGTTTCATTTCAACAGAACAAACATATCCACTTGTTTCCTAATACTGTATATGAATATCAAGGAATTGTGAAGTACCGCAGACGAGCGTACTCATCCGTGTGGTGGCCGAGAATCAACGATAATATCGAGAATTATGCCTCCAAGTGTCACGTTTGTCAGAAGAAAAGAAAGTTTCCTCCTGAGCCACTTACATCGTCAGTTCTACCAGAGCGTCCGTGGCACATGGTCGCCAGCGACCTGTTCTACTGGCAAGGCCAAACGTTCCTCCTTGCTGTTGATTACTTTTCCAGGTATGTAGAGCTTGCTCCTCTGAAGAACGTGCAGGTGCATCGGAGGTAATCGCCGCTCTCAAGGAAATTTTCGCTCGACAAGGGATCCCCGACGAGCTGGTTGAAGACAATGGACCACAGTGTTCTGCTTATGCTTTCCACCAATTTTCGTCGTTCTACGGTTTTCGTCACACAATCGGAAAGTTCGGTACAGACAATCAAACATGCTGAGGAAGGTGAAGATCGGTGACATACATAGTGCTTTGCTTGCTTACCGAGCAACGAGCTTACAGTCCGGATTTAGTCCGGCAGAACTGTCAATGGGTCAAGCGTCGTACGACAGTTCCGATCACAACAGAGCGGCTGACTCCCAACTGGCACTACTAACCGACATTCCGGCAGAGAGAGACGCTGCGCTGTGGCGCTCTAACAGGCGTAATTTCAACTAGCGCCACAGGGAAAAAGAGTTGCCACCTCTACAACCGAACACATATGTGTGGATTGGCAACGACAGGAACGGTATCCTAGAATCAAGGTCCGAGCAACCTCGTTCTTATGTTGTCCGCACGCCGAGTGGTTGCGTACGTCGTAGTGGCCATCACCTCATTCCTGTGCCTGATCCTGCTGCTGACGCAGGTCAAAGTGATTAGTACCGCACTCGCAATGGCCGACTAGTGCGACCGCCAGACAGGTTAGACCTACGACGTTTTTGTAAAGGTGTAAGCTGCGCTCCATTTCGGATTTTTCTTGTAAGCGTATAACAACGTTGTGAACTTCTGCTTTGTCGGTAGAGGGATGTGGTGTTTTGTAATGAGCGCGCATGCCTGCCAATCAGTGCTTGTGCTTGCAATACGATCGCCTGCATGCGCCATCAGTCAAAACGAGAGTACTATATCGTTAACATGTGGCGTTCATTGCGCGTCAATTGTTTCGTATGTGCATATCGAACACACTTATATATGATGAACACTTCCGAACACGACAGATACAGTGGTCATAGGTGCAGGTGCAGGTAAATTTTGGGGGTGCGAAGGATTTTTGCCCGATAAAAAACTCCATAAGAAAAAGTGACCTCCCATAGAAAAGCACTTCATGTTATTTTGGACGCCGTTGGGAGCCATTTTTGCTCGTATTTTGAATTTTCTTCTCAGTTTTTCAGGGATTTTGTGAAGGTTTTCAGATATTTTGCCCAGATTTCCTCGAATTTTGCTCGAATTATCACCAAATCAAAACTGTTGGCGGCGCACATGAACCCCCTGAACCCCCGCCTTCTATACCAGTGACAGTGGCACCTCAAAGTATTTAGTGATTTTTGATACTGCAGTAATTCGTAGAAGTATGGGTTGGTGCCCTGCCTTTTGTGCAAGACGAAGGAATGAAGGTAGAGATGCTGAAACATTATTGCTAGATACTTCATCAGCGCATTGACAAAGCACACTCATCTAAGCAGCTAAGGATTTGTGCGTAAGGCTGAATGTGGTTTTTATTTATTTTGGTAAAGAAATATTTTCCTTAGACAATTCCGCAGTACCATCGCCAATACCACGTTTATATGCATTAGAGACCAATAATCGGCTGATCACACTATTCCTAACTACCTGTCATTAACTTGCCATACTGCTCAGCATAGAGGGCGGAACCGGGGGGCCGCATGGGCCTAGGCCCCCCACTTTTTTTCTAGGGGCGCCTGGACCCCCTACTTTTAAATTCCGAATTTTGCCTAAATAATCTTAGTAATGCATTTAGTATTGGGTCCATTGTTAAAGTAAATCGTTTCAGTGAAAGAATTTTGCCAGTATTTTGGCATTAATATTTCTAATATATTATTTGTAATTTGGCATTGAATTTGGCAAGATTTCGTAAATGTTTGGCAGAACAAACCGCGCACAAACTGGTCAATCTTCTCGGGATTGCTTACCACATTGTTGTTATCGAACAGTGTTGCCAGATGGTATAATTTTGCATGCTTGTACGTAGGAAAAATTAGTGCCACACCATCGAATAATTGTTGTAATTCTGTGTAATTTCAAGCGTTTTAACAACATTCTAAATAGTGAAATTTTGTTGAATCTTATACGCCACATGAAATATTTGACAGATCTATTTCAATTGTGTTTTCTTTTTGCACTGACAACACTAAATAGCAGTGATGTAGTCGAGACCGTAACGTTCAAGATCGAGACTCGTTAAAACTTCGATACCAAGACTTCATCACAAATTCCGAGACCGAGACTTCAAAAGTTGTGGATTTTTCCGAAATTTTTCAAAAAAATATTGTCACCACTCCCCACGTTGATTTTTTACGAATATCTCACATTATTCAGACCTGTTTTCTTTGTTTCTTACCTGCAAATACAATCGAGAAAAAACTCGTTGAATTACAATTTTACTAAGCCATATCCTAGCAATATTCAAAGCCTCAAGACAATAGGCTTGTGACCGAGACCTGTAGACTTCGAGACCGAGAGGAGACCTGAAACCTGCGAGACCGAGAATCGCAAAAATGGGCCTCGAGACGGTTCTTGAGACCGAGACCAAGTTTCGAGACTCCATCACTGCTAAACAGCTATGTCATATTTTTACATTGGCAACACAGTTGGCATCCTCACAGACAACTTGCTACATATTCTTTGTCTTATCAGTGCATTCCGGTATCTAGTGCAATTGTGGAATCAAGCCCGTCGCCAGGATTTCGCAGCAGGGTGGCCAAAAACCACAAGGAGGCACATTGTTTAAATACAATTTTGTTTGTATGCAGTAACCGGGGGGCCAAACATGAAGTGGGAGGCACAGATTTTAAATGGGGTGCCGGTCACCACTGCCCCCCTCTGGCGACGATCTTGTGTAGAATGAGTGTTCAGTCATTTTGCTTCTGTGTTCCAGATGTGGAAATGTTGTGATTTTGAGTGCGTTGAGACAGGATATCAATACTGTGTCATTTTTGCCTGTTGTTAAGCTGTGTTCTTGGTGTTTTTAACAGCCCAGTGCCGACTCCAGCACACGACCTCCTCGGGCACATCCCGAGTCTTCGTTTACGATTTATATTGGAAAACTCGAGTTTGCTTGCTGTGTATATTTGTGCTACCGCCTACGATCCCACTTCACTAAGTTGTTAACTCGGGCTCTTTTCAATGTGGGCCTTGTCACTGGTGATATGTTTTCGTTACCGTATCATCATCGTGAAAGCCCATCTCACCCACAAACGCTCCCTTAGCTTTGTGCATGTTGTATTTGTGTAGGCTACTTACTTGTGAATGTATTTTATGTGAGATTAAGAACAACTAACTACATTGACATGCTCAATTCAATCTAGATAGATAGGATGTAGCATAGATAGGGTTCGATGAGGGCTTATAAAACATTGCATAAAACATGCTGACAAAAGTTAATGACGTCATAATTCAATGCTTGTGACGTCATAATTGCCAATTCAAATCACAGATTTTTTCTATAGATTTTTGACGATCACTTGAGCCCCCCACTTTGAAAAAGCTTCCGCCACCCAAGCTGCTCAGCGAACTAGCGTGAGGTTCAGTTACAGTAGTGCGTCGTTCGACCAATTGATTACATAACAATAATAATCATTATGTGTCGTTAACTCTCTCCATTCTCTGGCAATGCTCTCAATTAAAGGATTGTGTTCCTAGATAGGAACTTTTAACCCTTTTGGAGAATTTTCGGAAAAGTTTGAAAATGTCCAAAATGAATCATTTCAGTTCATTTGCAAATCATGTGGTTCTGTTTTTAACACTTATGGCGCTCCGATTTTATGCTTCACCACCATAGATTTGGGAGATTTGGGGATTTTTTATGTAAAATGGCGATTTCTTGGTACTGTTCTTGCAATTGTTGGAGTTGTGTTGGTGAGAGCCCTGTTCGCTGGGTTTGGAATGTTAAATTGGGTAACTTCAATTGTCAGGAAGGGAAGCATACTTGTGAGAGTGCACAAGGAGACATTTTAAGTGTTTACACTTCGGAATGTGGCAACACATTCAAATTAGGCCGACATATGGCCGGCCAAATTTCCAGAAATACTCACAAAAAGCCAAACAAAATATTTGCGGTCAAACCACTTCTGAAAACGGCCAAAGTTTCACAATTTGGAAAAAGACCAAGTTCCCGACCTGAAATATTTTCTGCCCATGTTAAACAGGAGTGGTGTGTTGTAATTCGCTGTACGTTGTGTGAAATTGTGTTAATTGTGTAGTGGATTATGGTGCACATGGAAAGGATAAATGTATTTTCAATGCAGGCAGGAAATGAGTTACAGAAGGGGGAGGAGGGGAATGTCCCCTCCAACATATGGGCAAGGCGGAACACAATATCTATTTTCCCCACAGCATTTGTGATAAATACAAATATAAATAAGAAAAATGGACATCATATCATGGGATCACCTACAGGCACAGCGACACAGTGCACAGATTCACTTTGTAAACTAAATTATCATATTATCTGAAATGTAAATTTCCAGAAGAGCAATGGTATCATCACTGAAAATTAGTAAAACAATTGTAGAGATTACATCGAAAACACTACAACTACAACCAAATAATTTTGTATTATAAAAGAGTAGATGCTTTCCGGATGTTCTCTGAAAGTGCATAACGTGTTACATTTGGTAATAAAATTACATTACTTAGCCTGGACCTTCTCTTTACTGAAATGCATTGTTTAGCCTGGACCCATTTTTTTCTGAATGTTTTTTATCAGGGCATCTGCCTAGAAAACCGTATGTTTATTTCAGATGTCCTGTGAAGAAATTAAATGCTATTGTTATGTGGCTTGTTTTCTTTCCACAACGTAACCATCTGATGCGTGTTTTGATGTTTGTTGTTTGTTTGTACTTGTTCCCGAATAAATTGATCATTTATAGGGAACTAGTGGTTTCTTACGCTTGGGTAAACCTTATCAGTTACTTTTGCTTCGATTCTTTTTCGTAGTAATTATGTTTATCACTAACACTGAACAACAACAACAATAGCAAATGAAGGATTTGATAAACACGGACTTGCATTGACAATGTCTTGAATGTTAAGATTTGCCAGAATTCAAATAAATAGTCTAGCAAATGCACAAACACTGTTTAGATTCAGTGTTCACGATTGCATTCAGTTGCAAATTTTTGCAATTCCGTCGGCAAAAGATTGAATCAATCTTCTGGAATCAAAGATCCACGCTGTCGCACGAGGTATGAAAAAAAGAAAACCATGCTGCCTGATAGCGATCCGGATATAAACGTGTACCAGAAGACAGCTAGGAAACCTCCACAGTTGTCCACAATGACACCTGAAATAAGGTAGGCATCTCTGAAAACTTCGTTTTTCGGAGGCAAAACAGGACTCATGCTGCACTTTACATAACAACTCACCTGCAATGGGACCCCCAACTAAAACTGCAATTCCATGCGAAGAAAGGAACGTTGCTATTGCAATTTCCACATTTTTTGCGTTCATTGATTGCCCAATCACTGAAACGGACAGTGCAATATACCCTCCGAAAGCCGTGCCATAAATTGTGACGTACATCATCAATACAGGAAAGGTTGGGTGAAATAACGGCGCTAACTGCAAAACAGCTTGCAAAAGTGTGCAGAAACTGATTACCAGTAGACTGCAGTTCAATGAAAAGTTTAATTTGGAAGCAATCAAGCCTGATCCAAGTCGACCAAGGAAATCCCCGACAGAAATGAAAGAAAGTAAAAGAGTACTTTCGAGCTCAGTGAACCCCAGCTCTACGGCATAGGGAATAATGAAAACGTTTGGGGTGTACATGCCTAGAGCAAAAAGGAAGTTCACGAACAGTAAAGCGAAAGCCAGCGAATATTGTCTCATAAAAGAAATAAATGATCCGCTCTTGTTTTTCTGGGTTGTCACTGTTGTATTCTTTTCCAATTTTCTGAGGTTAGTACTTTCGTTTAGATGAGGTTCGTCATTTCTTGTGAAATCTTTTTCATACATTTCCCCATCTGCGCTTTTCCAACCTTTGGATTGATCAGAGATGGCAGAAATGGGACGAATCAGTGATCCCAAAACACTCATGTTCAATGATATTGCCCCAGTAATCAGAAACGATCCTCTCCATCCGTACTTCTCCATCAAATCTCGAATCAAGTAAGGAAAAATTATGCTCAGAACTGATGCTCCACTCGTGACGACACCGTTAGCAAGAGGACGCAAACTTGAAAAATACATAGATGTTTGCGACATGGCCACGAATGTGGCGAATCCATAACCGATTCCTATCAAAGTAAAAATATGCATTGCAGCTTTCTGTTGCGACCAAGTAACTGCTGCGGATATAGTTTCGCCGCTGCTTTACTTCAATAATAGTTGCAATAAAGTTAGTTTTTATTTCCGATCGTTTGCTCGCAAAGCTTTTTTCATGCTTTTCTAACAAGCTCGGTAACCAGTTAAGAACACAATTTAGTTTTAAAAAAATACAACTATTCAAAAGTATTTGAAAAGCTAGCGCCACCCTGTGGCAGTGGCTACCTCATCAGTTGTGTTTCCACGTGGTTCTACGTAAGCAAGAGCAGGAGCGCTCTCCACGCATTTGTAGCTACAGTTGCTTATCTGATTTCTTAACAGCTGTGCGTAAGCTCGTGCTTGCTATTTGGACTTCCACTGTGGAGTAAAGTTTTTGGTTTCGCGTGAAAATCACCCCACGTTATGGTTAATGTGACTTTTTTTCGTGTGATATCGGGCTGAAATTGTGGCAATAAGGTGCTGTAATTCACTCACAACTTGCTTCACTCAAGGCGTTCTTTCACACCAGCATGGACCAGCAGATGTCTTCAAATCTAGTACGTTTTTTCATGAGCGTTTTTATATCAGGTTTTCGTTATTTTCACCCTGGAACACCAACGCGAGTTGATTTCTACTCGGTAAGGTGTGGTTTTCCTTTTCAGCAATAACAACAGCAAAGTAAAGTACAAAGTAACTTTATTAGTTCCGAAACCATAACAAGTGCTGCATTGCCAGTGTAATTTTTGTCATGAAGCCAATTTCAGAGAAAGTATCTTTTTACTTTTCAAAAATGGGTATAACTCACCCCGGGATGGTGTTCGTGTACAAAAAAGGCCGAAGCGTTGGCTTTCCATGGTTTTAAACGAATTTTTATATCATGTTCTCTTTGCATAACGTTTTGGCTGCAAAACCAATAGCAATGAGATTTGTGCTTGTATATATCGTTAACCAGGGTGTATTTCATTAAAACTTGATCACAAAGCAGCGGCTACGGCGTCTTATGACTTTCATGATTTAGATTTAGTTTGCATGTATCTACACTTCAAAAGAATTGCAAAACCTGTTGTGCTGTTCTGCTGTGATGTCTTTTTTCAAGATACCACTTCACTTTTGTACAAGCTTGCTTCTGGATGTCACAAAACAAAAAATTCAACTCATTTTGCGCTTCATAAATTGAAACTGTTTAATGGCTTAACATCTGTCATATCCCTCAAACCCTGATGGAGTTGTTACTGATTGGCACTCATGCAACTCTTTTGCTAATTCGTTTGGCTACTGTTCCAAAATGGTTAACATGATAAATCCCTTTGTTTTAGGCGCTTAAAAATCTTTGGGGAATGGGGTATACAATATGCTCACTGATTGAAGAGGTCTAATGCATGCATTCATACTCCACAATAAAATGTTTGGATTGTTTAACGCAGAGTGAAAAAAAGACTTCACCAATGTAAAAACACATCATGAAGCAAATATTATTTATAACAAGTGAGTTGTATCGTCCAAATCCCTTAATGCTCAACTAGTTACAATGTTCGTTATGCTGTAAATCAGGGGTTTACAGCTTGGGATACATTTGCTTATCTGAAAGGGTACATTTGAGGTTAGATGGGGAAAAATAATATATGTTATATGTTTCCAAATATTTATGCATATATCAGTGAATATTGTTTTTAAAAATTACCACATGTTTTTTATTTTAATATATAACTTTGAGACATAAAAATGGAGTTTACCCTTATATTTCTAAAAAGCAAAAAGTTCTATTAAAAATTCAGTGGATTTTCCTCACTGTTTAGCCTTTCTGCAATAAGAAATTTTAGGGGTGCATGCTTAACTGTCGAAATGCTGAGGTTTACCGGTGCATGGTCAGAGAAAGTTTGGAAACCCTACTATAAACATTCTACTTTGAATCTCTATCTTTGGTTCTCAAACATTGTTTCAGAAATGCTGTGAACATTACCATGAGTGTCGCGAGAAACCCGTGCAGAATACAAATCACTCTCTCCACAGCACAACTCATTGAAAACTATAATAACTCCCAAGTTAGCTACCGCAATAAGATATCTAATTCACAAACGCATCACATTCTTACATCACAAAGGTATTCGTGCATTGCCAAACGCAACAGTTCTCTAATGGTCATAATCACACTCAAAACGTTGTAATTGTCATAATAACGCTTAAAACAATTTTGAATGAAAACGTAGGCTATCCTTTTTGCCAGGTGATCATATTATTTCGGCTACGACAAAAAGTGTTCCCATATCGAAACAAAAAGTCTAGAAGCACTTATGAATATTTTTATCAGAAGCTGCCGCGACTTCTATAAAAATGGCAAACGACCCATCGCGGGCGCGACACCAGGTTGAAAAGCACTGATGTAGTGGATTGGAATTTCTGTGGGATATAATTTAAACTAAAAGATTCTTAACATAAGCCTACATGAACCTTTGCTCAATCCAGATATGCAGTGTATGCGATCGTCAAAATGCAGAGTGGCCTCATTGGAAGATACGACATCGGCGTTCATCTACTGTGTATGGTTTCTGGTTGCGTTGGGCATTAAATTTTTAAGCTATTCTTCGGCGATTATTGGTTGGACAAGTTTCATGAAATGGAATGTGCTTGGAAAAGCAATATTATTAGAAGTGTTTGTTAACTCTACTTTTGCATCTGTGCTTTACAGGATCCTTCGAACTTTCACTGAAAAAACACCAGTGCTTGTATTTTCACAAAATAAAAGGTTTTTGGAATGTTAAGGAGGATAAAAGCGGATTTTTCCATGTAAGTAATATCAAAGACGGGCTACGCCGATTGAAAGCAACAAATTTATCCAAATGATTTTTTTCTGTGCACAATTTTTACCTATATTTTTTCTTCTCCTTAGGACACGGGCGAGCAATTAATTTTGCTCAGGGGCCAAACGGGAGACCGCGCCTTCTACTGGAAATAGATGCAAGTCTCCGACAAGTTAGCCTCGGCACTACGTTGGAGGAAATGTCAGATTTGAAGATTTTTCTGAATTCTTCTGCGGGCAACTGAAAACGCTGCGGCGGGCCACATGTGGCCAGGGGGCCTCTAATTGCCCACCTCTGCTTTAGGATATTGGTGTAGTTTGTCATTTGAACACTGCGCATTTCCAGTTTTCGACTACGAGGTTGATATGTAGATTTATTCTGGGTTGCATAAAGTTTAATTCCAGACTATTCAAGTTTTTTGCTATGTTGAAAATTTTAATCCCGCGTTTAACAATCTTTCTTATACGTTACAAATAAGGTAGTCAGAAGAATTGGATTGTGAAAGCGTGAATTACATTATGGGAAATATGTTACTACATAGGTCTTTGAAACACCCAAACATGAAACGCGAAAATGTAATCTAAATTGTGTGAGTGCACTTCAAGAATTGTTGAAACACAGCAAAAACAAGTATCCAGTACCAACCTGCTAATATGGCTCCGAAATACAAAACAGAGAATTGTGGAGACAACGACATGATGACCATGCCGGTTGCTGATAAGAAACCTCCAAGTATCGCCATTTGCCGAGGGTCAAACCGTCTCATCACCACCAATTTTGCAAAAAGGCCTGAGTAGCAACACAAATGTTTCATTCAAGCCACATGTGAACAGTAAGGCGATTAGCAACAAAAATTAATAACAGTTTTTAGTTCCAATTTTCTGTATTTGAGAGTCGAAACGTTTACATCCTCAGCATGCTTTAGTCTCGCAGCGATTACTGTTTGTAGAGAGTCACCGCCACAAATCGTTTCCGCAACGTTTTGTAAGTTACACGGATATTCGAACAAACAGATTTCAAACACATAGCGACCCACGAACTAAGGGGAAATTGTGTGGACTGTTCAGAAGTGCGATGCTAAAGTTTTAGAGCAAAATAATTTATGTTTGGTATTTCTGCACGTCCTTCTGTAAGACTGAAAACGCTTGATAAAATCAACCTCAGTACAGGTACCGCTGGGAGTGAGCAGTTAGGAGCACTGTAAGCACTGTGAACTGGAACCAGTGCCGGATTAACAATAGTAGCAAATGTAGCAATTGCTACGGGCCCCGCTCTCCTTTGTTTTAAATTTGTTTTTATTATATGCAAGGGTGGATATTAGAACTTAGGTGCCCCAGGCAAACTCTCAGAAAGAAGTCTCTAGAGTTTGCACAATGCTATACAGAAGCTTGATTCGCTCAAAGGAAGTTAAATTTTCCATTTTGCCTGGGAATGTGCTTCTACATGTGAAAGTCCATTTCACATTGTAAATTGTTTGAAGTAATTTGATTTTAAATTGTGTTTTCTTTGCAGTTTAAACTTGTTGAAGAGCCTTTTTCGCACATTTTCACATGGTTTTGCTTTGTTTTGACAAACGTATGACTTGCCAAATGTTATCAAGGGAACCTCTAGAGTGATTAATAGACTTTTTAACAAAACAATGCAAAAACTAAGTGTAAAACCCTCAAAAGGGGTGCCCAGCAAGACGACCGCCTCGTTGGCCTCTCTTAATATCAACTCTTGATTATATGTTTATAATTTTTTCAGTGCAAGAAGTCACTATTTTTCTAAATTTGCCACAAGCATTTAAGCGAAATATTTAATTTAATGCTTTTACATCAGACTACTGTGACTTGAAAACAAAAGTATTTTACAGTTATTTGCAAAATTATGGGACCACTCAAACAATGAGGTCAAATTGCAGCATTTTCCAGATATTGCTTGATTGTATTGTTATGAAGAGCATATTAAAAAATCTTATTGCATCACATCGACCAGTTCTATAAGTTGTGTTACCTTGTCGGTACTTTCGAAATGATTTGGCCAGCGGGTTTTCAGGATTCAACTGCCTAGAGGTGATTTAATATCGGGTATGATTTATACTTCATATTTCCAGTGTCATCTATGTCCATCTTCTTTTGTTAAAGCATGTAGTCTCCAGGATAACTAGTGAACAAGCAATTAGCACCGTCAGTGGCGTACGCAGAAAATTTTCATGGGGGGTGGTTCATTCAGTGGCATATGATTGTCATTTGTATATGGTGTGTGCTGTTTGAGACGTTACAATTGACGTCATATTCACGTTTCCGAACCAACATTTTGGTGAAGTTTGTTGATATAATATGCATATTCTTCTACACGCACTCCCCTTTTTTCATGTGTCAGTGTACTGAATATAAACTATCAGCGCTCCAAGTTAGGATATAGGAGGAAAATAAATTCAACGTTACGACACAGCAGATTATAACTGCAAAAATATCAGGCTGCGAGACAGAGGAATAAAACACACTCATCACTGCGTCAGAGCAATATACAACTGCAAAACCAGGCTCCGCTGATGCCTTGTCGAATATGGGCAGTCGAGCATAGAAAGTGTGCGGCTGGACTGGCTGGCGTACACCCCGGTTTGCAAGATCGAATCTTGTAAACCACACAAGAATTAAAAGTGCGCATAAAGTCTGCAAAAAACATTCGTTTTATTGTTATGCATAGAAGTCCTGCAAACTTTTAGTTTTCCTTTTCCATGCAAAGACATTATCAAATGCCTGAATGCTTTTATGTTAAAAAGAGATGTTTCTGAGTTCGTGCAATAGTTCCATCATGCTACAGAAATTGGTAATGTAGCCGATGCGATCAGCGCTTGCGCTGATCAGCGTTAGCGGACAAAATAAAGACAATTGTGTCGGATAAAGTGAACTATCGCGTAACACAATCTTAAACATGCGTAGTGGACGGAAGGTCTGCAAAAAGTGGTGAGATGTTTTCTGGACGCAGATAATAACCCAGATTCCCACCAAAACCTAATTATTACTTTTCAGCCCATTCACAATGTTCCTTGAGATTTAAATACAAATTTATTCCGTGGTATTTGCATTCTTTCGACAATTAACAAGCAAAAAGTATGCGAAAATAATCAATCTCCTTTGCCCAGGTAATAAAGTTTTTGTAAAATATCAAGCTCAAGGGGAAGTTTTAATCCCAACCTTCCCCCTTGCGTACGCCCTTGGGCACGGTACAAGCTCTAAATATTAGCTAGGTTTTTAGGGTCATTTTGGCTCATGTTGCCTGGCCTAGGGCCCAACCACTAGGCCAAAGTGTTTCGCTGAAGTTTTCATTGGAAACTAGACTCGGGTCCGAGTCTTTTAAGCCTTTGATCGACTTTCTAGCGTTTCTGGTTCAAAAGTTATGATCTAAAATGAACAATACAACTGACATCTTGCAAACGTTTCGATAACCACTGTTATCATCC
>JGI24158J21664_10006555_pt1 | contig 15356 bp, 10 predicted proteins | sample Ectturendosymbi3_FD_21664 | JGI IMG/M metagenome (IMG submission 21664) | reverse complement strand
CATAGCTTTTTTCATTACTGACTCCATGGCAAAGTAAATGTATCTTGAAATAATATACCATATTAACAATTGAAAACGACATAAGGTTATTGTCAGCAACCATATTAAACAGCAGTGCAACGAAAGAATAATAAAATAGAAGAACAAGATACTGTCATGGATTACAAGTTAAGAACAGTGAACAAACTTCAAAACAAGTTGACCAAATTTGAAAACAATGCTTGCTTTTTTGCAAGTGCAAAATAAATTTGCGTTCGAAACAGGGGGCGGGTCCAGTCAGGATGTTTAGGGGGGGCGATTTCAGTGATATTTGGCAGTTAAGTCTCATTACGGATTCACTAACAAGAGAGATGAAGTATAGTTCACAACACTGATATGACAAAACAATGGACGACAAAATGGGCTTTTATCGCGAATGTTGTTTTCCAAATTGTAAAAAATCATGGTGCATGAAGATACTTCAGTAGGGTGTGATCGCCCCCGCAGATCCGCCCCTGGTTCGCAAAAGAGGACGGTGAACGTCAACAATGCGGTAACCAATAAACCTGTTTCAAAGAAATGGTCGATGTAAGTGATGGACAGTGACGGCATCCCAGGTTTTTATATTATTAGTCAACGTTTTTTCCACGCAGAGTTATTTGTTGTTAAATGAAATTTCATTTTTTATGCCGCATCGCTAGTTACAAACAAATACTGCCACCCAAGGAAGACTTTGCGCTTAGTGAAGTACCCGGCAATACTGCCAAAGGCGCAGCTGAAACGACCTGGCAAAAGAAGAAAACAACTCTCGCAAAAGGACTCGCGTTTTGCTCAAGCTGACTTTCTGGAAATCGACCTCGATTTTAATCGGGCGTGGGCCCACGTTGAAATTTTGAAAATTGAGAAAGGAATTTAAATTCATGCGGGAAATTAAAACAGGTTTGGTGTAGTGTGGCGGAATTTGCACATCTCAAATCAGATTTTATACGTCATGTCTGTTACGAAATTTATTTATTTGCAGCATCTTTCATCGCAAATGATTGGACTCGGGTGGGATTTAGTGAGCGATCGGTTCGAGGGCAAACCTCCTCATCCCTATCCCAGATTGAATTTCACGAATATCATTGCCACAAAGCACCCTGGTGTTACACGGAGGCTGGTACTTGCGTGCCATTATGACTCGAAGGTCCGCCGAGTGCTAAGTTTTCTTTATTTGCAAAATCCCGATATACATTTCGCTTATATTATTCCACGGCATGTTAGCAGCTTAGCTTTCTTGCTATGTTTTTTGTGTGTGTAGATTTGTGTTTTGTTGAGAACAGGTTTTTGAATGTGTGAAAAACTTTAATTAGGTTCTTTTTTCTGTCTTAAAGCGACGATTTGCGATTTTGAGTTTTGTTCTTTCAAAAAAACGTTGAGCCAGTCATGCATATCTTTAAACTTATTTTGGTGTTCAGATCACACCCGTCAATTTTATTGGCGCTATAGATTCAGCTGTTCCTTGTGCCATGATGATCGAAATAGCCAACGCCCTGCAGAACGTAAGTGTGCGACTGCTTCGTTGTTAAGACATTCAATCTCTACGTTGCATATTGTCGTGAGGCACTGCTCGCCATTGATGTGTAAAACCTTCAAAGTAATTTACATTTCTCGATCGCTCGCTTAATTCTGATCGATTATTGCCGCTTCCAAACCTGATTGCTTTCGCTTTGGTGAAAGATACTGGACCTGGTAGTGACTGGAACGCCCTGAGGCCATCGACAGTTTCCGTAAATTCGGCTGCGCGTAAGCGATACGCACATGCTCTTTGGTACAGAGTTGTAAAACTGCATGCGGCTTTCGTGGGCCCCGCAGCACTGGCGGAGCTACTTTCTCTTCTGTGCTGGTGACTCCCTAACAGCGTACTATGCTTTTTCTCGTACAGCATTTTGACGCGCAGGGAAACACCCCGCAAGTTACCTTACAGCTGCTTTTCTTTGACGGGGAGGAAGCGTTTGTGCAATGGACCAGTACTGATTCCACGTACGGTGCAAGAAATCTTGCTCGACTCTGGCAAGGAAAGGACTATTATGGCCGCAAGGAGATTGAGGCGATTGTGAGTGTGGTTTATTTAATTACAAGCACAGATATAAACAAGAAAAAATTATATCACTCACAACCAAAATTTTCATCGTTGCGCGCACAAAATTTGCACTTCGCTAGCGCATATTGGCCAGTGACCGCTCACGCTGGGGTATTATCGTTGTTGGCGTGGTTTCGTTTGCCAGGGTTTTCTTGGAGCCTGTGTTGGCAATAAGAGGAAAGCAAGTACACACCCAAGATTCTGGTCTCTTTAGAAAAGGTTAATACTGCGACTTCCTTGTTTTATGTTTTTCCCGTGGTAATGATAATTCTGTTTTGAGCCCAGAAAGACTATGCCTGCAATCAAGCTTCCGTTTGCAAAACCAAAAGTTGATTTTTTCCACTGCTTGAAAGAGTAATCACCTTCACGTAGTTTTTTGTGCCGTGGATAGAGGCACATGTTTAAAGAAACCGAATACAGCTTGATGACGTCAAGGTTTAATGACGTAAAATCCAATGAAACTGTGGCTTATGTTTTTCGCTTCTTGTCTTTCCTCCATGACACATTTTTCCCAGCGTTTTACTAGTGGCAAAGCGAAAAGCATGTCTTTTGTTTTCGAAAGCTGTAAAACCTCATTTTTTCCTAATTTGGCAAATCTCACTTTTTCTGAAATTTAGAAATTTAGCAAAATATACTAATTTTTCCGAAATTTGGCAACCTATTTTTTGGAGTTCTAAAACAGAATGAAACCGCAGTGTAAGCTTTGCCCGCAATTTACAGGACTGAAGATGCGTAAATGACGCGAAATCGATTTCCTAGTAAAATATTTTGCAAGCAGATTTACCTGCGTCGCCATTGTGGTGAATTGTCACTGGAATCGGATGACTTGCAAAGTCGTGCAAGAATTGATAACGCAGCGACTAATGATTTAAATTGACTCATGCTGAATGTTTCGCAAAACAATTGTTATAATCGTCAGCACAAATCGAATGAAACATTCCACCACAGAATACGTAAGCGGCGTGTAAAACACAGAAAAGCCGCGCAAAAAATGGATCATTGCGGTAAGTGGCGAATTAGCAAAAGCGCCTGCCTCGTCCTTAGTTTGGGGCTGGGATTGGTGAATGCAAAAAAATTTCGGACACAAGCGTCGAGAAAGCGTAAAAGGGAAAACCACTTCTCAACTACACACATTTATTGCTCGGGAAAAAAAGGCAGATCATTTTCGACCAGGGTGGGTGTTTTCAGGCCCGTAGTCAGGTTTTAAAGTTTGGGAGGACAAAATACATTTCTAGGGGGAATATTTGTGTTTGTATTATATTTTTAAAACAAACTGTATAAAATTTTTTCTGGCCACAACAGAATTGGGGGACAATTCCCCCCCGTTGCTACGGGCCTGTGTGGCTTTGCGTTAGGTACAAGCTGTTTGGCTCGACCTGCTTCGTTCGAATCAAAGCGTCAAGAAATGAAACGCAAGCGTTGGCTTCTATCTCTTTCTTATGTAGAAACGCATGCTTTTTATGAACATAACGATCGATTGCTGTTACTTTCTGTCCTTTTTTTCTGCGTTTACGCGCAGGCTGCGTGCTCCGGTGCAACGCGTTCACGCTTCGTTCCGTCTTTAATGACAATGCAAATACTGGCTTTCCTAAACCTTCAATAGGATTTCATATAAAATCATTTGCTGTTACGATATGGCTTCTTGCAGAGTTAACGATTTTCTACGCATTCTCCTGCGAAACGGTGGATTGAAAATGTGTTGTTCAATCGACGTTGAAGTAGTCAAATCACGCTGCGATTTTTGCAGTAGAATGTGGATATTTTAACTGCAGTTGACAAATATGTTGTCTAATGTCATTAACTATTTACGCTTGATCCAGTTTATGTATTTCAAGCAAGTGCCGATGTTTTGCATAACGGGCCTATTTTTAATCCATACGATAAGTGACAATTGGTTTCGGGATAGCATGGTTTAATTAATCGTAAAAACAAACCTATGGTGAGCATTGTTAGGTCCTTTTCAGGTGCAACACTTTTTCACGCAACACTGTTACTCATTTCATTTTCCCTGTGTCACGTGGTTAACTTGAGCATGCATTTGGTATTGAGAATCACCGGTTAAGAACTTTTATATAACATTTGGCAGTCTAGTCTTACGATTAGCATTAAGCAACCTTTGCCTTTGGTTGTGGTTTGCTGTTGAAGTTTGCTTTTTTTAAACTAGTTGTTCACACGTAGGGAGCTTGTTCTACACCACAGGTGGCGCCAAACTCTTTTGCGCTTCGGGTCGCTTTAATCCCGGAACTATTGTGTGGACCCGACCCTCAATACAATAACGAATGTTTAGTGATGGAAATTTACTACAGTTCATAAATCATAAAAAATCCGCGGCCCGGTAATAAATTCCTCACAGACCGGCGTCGGTCATTGTCGACCATTGCTGTTGAAACTAGTGGTTCACACGCGGAGATCTTACCATCTACCACATGTTGTGGTTTGCCTGTTTGGACAGTGTGTGCTCTATCTCAAGCGTTAGTTGGAAACCCACGTTTCACGACCTGGTTACATTTCAAGTATGCTGTGGTAACAATTTTTTAAAAACCAAGTGGCTGGTTGTGAGGTAGTTTAGCTTTGTTATGAATCGCTGGTAAAGAGTAATTTACGTTTGTGCCTTCCACATGACTGTGATCAACTGCTGAATCTAACCCCGAAACACATACAACCAAAATCTTCACCATTCATAAAACATGTTTTGAAAACAAGATACGTGCTTGGCATGTGGTGTCTGTTGGGAGTCTGCAGAGATTTGCTCGGGTACAGCAAACCGGTACAGCTGTCAAGGCATTCGCATTATATTCCAACGAATTCTAAGAAAGTAAGCCCTATACCTTTTAAGCCCTTGCACAATGCCACAATTTCTTGTTTGCACGCTGAGTGTTTTGGTTCGGTTGGTTGTCCGCAGGCCTCGCGCGCAGAAACAAGGCGTTTAGGCGATGAATTATTTATAACTGCTCGCTTTATTCCGTTTTCGGGAATCCGTGATTGTCACAGGAGAAAAGGTTGTCGGGGCGGTCGTAGCGAACTGAGTGTGACTGTTTTTCAAGCTCTGCTTGCGTGAAAAGTACAGTACAGTACAACATTCGCATAAAGCTTAACACGCAGCGAACCTATGCATTATCCCATTGTTCTGTGGAAATGACCATCTGTTTCACCGCTTGACTCTATGGAAACAAACTCAACAGATCTGCACGTCTGTTTCATAGGATGAGGAGCTTTCCGAATACTAAAATCATTGGATCAGATTTTCAAATACAGTACATGCAGAAACCCACGAAGCGTGACGCCGATTTTATTCCAATTCAACGATTGATCAGAGCAGCCGTTTTGAAACGCGCTATTTGAAATTTGTTTTTTGCGCAGCTATTTGCGCTATTTGAAAATGCGCAGAAAATTTGTTTTTGTAATGTTATTTTTTTCGTACAACCGAGCAAGGATTTTGCTTCGCTCTAATTATAGTAAATGTCTTCAAGTTAAACCTGACTGGTGGAAATTTAAATACTTTTTAAATACATAATATTATTGAGCGTCGTTCAGCGGCCAGGTTTGTTTAAACGCAGACCTTACTGCTAAAACATTTTGAGAGACCGCAGCCATTTTATCTAAATACCGAGGTGGTCGATAAGCAAGGTTTAAGTATTAAGTTTAGAAATCCATGGACCAGATGTTAGCATTTCTACGTACTAGTTGGTTGTATAAATGTAATGGGAAATTAAAGTATGGCACAACCCTGGTCATTTACACAATGTAAAAAATTTATGGCATCCCTGAAAGGATTAACATTGTTTCTGTTGGTATCTTGTTGTAAGTTACAAGAACGATCCAATTGTCAATGCGTAAAACATCGGCAACAGTTTCAATACTAGCGCATGGTAGGTGGTACTGTAGTTTTTGTTGCTCGTGAGTAGAATTATCTTTGTGAGCCTCATGAAGTATGTGTTGCATATAGCGATTTGCAAATTCATCGTTTTGCAGTGTTGTAAATCCGTCCTATCGGCAAAAGAGGCCTTTTTTTATGCACTAAGGAAGTTTAACACTTTTAGAACTAAATCTAAATGCATCAGCTGTCGTAGTTCGCGTAACCTACCTAAGCCTATTCCAAACTTTCATAGTGGCTAGGGAATACTATGTGGCGCATAGTGAAGAAAATCGACTGTAAAATAGATTCGTCTTTGGCGTGTTGTTTAAATGAAGTAGACACCGTACAAAAAACTACCGTTTGAAACAAAGCTGAGTTATCGTTTTCTGACACACTGCTTCCGCAGGACTTGTTCGTGCTACTGGACCTGATCGGTACCAGCGATACCATTTTCCGAAACTACCAAGCCACTCCAACCCGATGGTACAAGCACGCATCTGATATAGGTAAACGTGAGCGCGGTGGTTGCAGTTAAACTTGTGTGGAGTGAAATAATGCTATTTTCTGCGTTTGTATTCAACTGCTGGTGGCTGTTAAGCTATATGAATTTTGTAATGTAAATTTTTTTGATAAGCGTCAGTTATTTTTTTGGTTTGGAAACGAGGAAGAGAAAAAGGGCCAAGTTCAAATTTTGTTTTGCTCTTGACGTGTATCAAGTTGTGTTTTGTCCTCTTTCACGTTTTTGTTTAGCCGTTTCTTTGCCAAAAGTTATGTTGCATCATGTTTACCACACCACACGCAAGCCTTTTTCCAGATACCTTTTTTGTTCTACAAAACGAGGGGAGTGTCATTGTATGAAATTTTTTTCCCAAAAAAAGCCAAAGTATTCAAGTTCACGTTTCGTTAGTTGTTTGAACGCGGATTTTTATATCATAGCGTCCATATGTCGGTGCTACTCAATCCTCGCCGCACAAGGCTGTGCGACTGCACTGCTTTTCAACCATTTGGGCACAGTTTTGGCCCATCCCCGGGGCCAACCAATTTGGCGCTGTACACGCCCTATTCCTTATTGGAAAAAGACAATGGATCAATTTCACTAACGCTGAACAAGCCTTTGGAAAACCTTTAGTGTTAATGATGAACTGTAAAGTCTATCTGTGGCAATTCTATGCTGCTACGGATCAAGATTCGCTCTATACTTGTCACGATTGACCACATGACACAAAAAACGAAGACAAAAGCTGACCGCGCGACGGAACCCCACTGCTTGTGCTGCAAGTTTATTAACATTGCTTCGCCAATCGATTCTACATTAGATTTGACCCCCCGTGTCCTTCGTAGAAAACCAATCGCTACTGGTTTTGAGCCAAATTATGTAATGTGCAATAATAACTTGGCACTAAGCGCAACAACACGAGCATATTGGGCACAACACCTGTGCACGTGAGGCTGACTGCACAAAAATTGCGACTACACAACTTGTTTCTTGGCAAGCTTTCTATTCATTTGATATCCCAAGCGGAAATCGTTTGCCCTGATTTACAATTTCCTTATTTTGAAATACTCCTTAGGCCAGGTGCGCAGACGCCACAGCAGAGCATTTTTGCTGAAAGAGTTTGTTCTGCGTTGTTGCTTCGTGGACGGGTGTGTTGGAAACAGGGTTGCGGAGTCGGAAGTAAAATATCCGACTCCAACCTTTCCAAATTTCCGACTCCTTAACATAAACGGAATTAAATTTGGCTGTTAAAATCAATGGAAATAGTGTTGCGCAGCAAGAAATCTCTGTTTCAACAAAAGTTTCGAAAGAAATTGTACCATTTCAACAGGAATTCCCAATTTGGGAGTGTGATGTAAAAAATGATCAAATTAGACATCCGGAGTCGGACAAAAATCCGACTCATTCCTTTCTGTTCGCTTCCCTGTTCGCTTCGTAGGCTAGTACTACAATTGGTTTTTATTGACGACAATAACTTGATGATTAAAAGTGGGTCAAAAATTATTTGTTGTCAAGTAATAACACTAAAGTTTGTCAACAAAAACGTGTGATAGTCCACTAAGTAACTTACAAATACAAAGTGATAAAACTAATTGAAAGAAGCAATATCAATTTAAAAAAGAAGTGCAACACTTACAATGAATAAGTAACTTAACTATCCATGCATTATCATGGGTGAATGACGCTACAGTTGGGGCGCTGTTAAAGTGTTTTGCTCCTATCAGTGTTGGCCGTGTGCAATGCAAACACCGACATTGTAATGCGCTATGGCTAACTATTTTTTGTGCTCGGTGTTGTATGATAATGCCTGTGACACGGAACACGAGTCTGTAATAAATGAATTATTATTATAATGTGGAAATTCCTCCTCTGAACTCATGAAATTCCTCAACGGTTGGGAACCACTTCTCTAGCTGTTATCTGTGTAAGTTACATTCGCTGGGAGGCATATGTTGTCGGTGACGCCGCACTGACAAAGTACACTTGAAATTCGGGACTCGTGTGTATCTCGCGTGCGTCGTTGACGTTGTTTCGCTTTACTTGCTGTGTCGCAGAACGACGGCTGAAACAGCTCCGACTGCACAACAGCGCGACACAACATTTTCCGTTAAGGCCCATTCCTTCCTGGCATAGAATCGAAGACGACCACATTCCTTTCCAGCAAGCAGGTCGGTTGGGAAAGAATTGCCGTTGTCGTGTCAGTGGATTTTTTCTGTTTATCGAGGCAGTTAGTCGCATTGAGACACAACAAGTTATTCGATAGAGCACAGCACTGCTTGTAAAACACACTGACCACTTTTTGTTGTGACTTGCCGCCGTTGCCATATTTTTGATCCGACAGGATTGAAAAGCAACTTTGCTATTTTGGTAACCCTTTTTGAAGTAACTGCGCTGGAGGAGCTTGTGCCAGTGATAGATTGTTATACTGCTTGTTGTTTGTTATTTTACGCAACGAATTTTGCGATAATGCGTTCATTTGTTTGCGTTCATTAGCAGCATAAATGCGTTCATTAGCAGCAAAGTTGGTTTTGTTACATTTCTGTGTTCATGACAAGGATGCACTGAATGGCTCTGTGATTTCATCGCCGGCCTTTTCCTCCATTCCCTGAAAAAAAGACATTTTCAGGCGTGGACAACATTTAAACCTGCAACTTTTACAGGATTACTTCAGAGCGATTGTTAATTTACGATAAAAGCCATTTTCGTCTGGCTGTGAAAGGGCCAGTTGCGATTCTTTTAATCTGTTTTATAACCGCTTACAAATTTAATCATGTGATTGATTCGTGATGTTCATGTGATTGGCGGTCGTGAAGTGTCATCACGAACTCCCGATCATGACCACTAATAACAATCGATATTCAGGGTTGATGTAATTGGACCCAACCCAAAAAACACCCGTTTTTTTTTGAAAGCCCACGTAAAAAAACAATAAAACTCACCAAAAAAAACACTCTTTACTTTTCCTTTGAAAAATCTACTAAGAAGTAAAAAGCAAAATAAGCAGCGAACTTGTGTAGGGAACTATACATTTTTTTAATCAAACAAAACCAAAAGCAACGAAATTTGAAGGACTTAAAAAAAATAAGAATAATTCGAACAGTTCCAGTAAATTGTACTGGTTATCTTCTTCAGCTCTGTAAAATCGGTATATTTTAATCAATTTCTCTGCCTGCTCTGCACACAAACTGTTTCTGATGTTGGACCATACCAAACCATATGTTAAAAAAATACACTCTATAGATGCTGAACTAGCAGGGCATGCACATAAACTTGATGTGAAACTGCAGTGGTTGTGTGGGAGTGGCTTTTCTCTTTCTGCTGTGCGCATACTTGCCAACCCTTACCACTTTGGAGTGAACAGACCAACAACACTGCGAAAACAAAGATGACTAGTTATTAGTGTGTAATTCCAGAAATGGCGAGAATGCATGATGCAATAACAACAATTCAGAATGTGTTTTTGTGTTTTTCTTAAAAAATGACAAAAGCCTGTTTCTTGTCAAAAAAACAAAACTAAAAAAAACCAGGTGGTTTGTTTATTTTCAAAAGGCGGATTTTTCTCAACCCTGTAACGCACTGACTAAAAAATCTTGTTCAGTCGAGAAATTTAGCAAGCTTCCGGCTTCGGTGACATCGCCAGGTTTGTTGCGCAGGCGTTCCTATTCTGCATCTGATCCCTTCTCCCTTCCCGAAAGTCTGGCACACGCTGCAGGACAACTTCGACGCTTTGGACAAGGACACGATCGCGCACATCACCCGCGTGCTCGCAGTTTTCGTGGCGGAGTACTTGCATTTGTCGCCGGTCATCTGATGAGCAAACTGTCCGCTGTCGTAAAACAAAATGCCTTCCGCGGGATAGCCGGCGTGCGCTGGTGCTTGCGGACGCCCTGCTAGCTTTTTTTTGAGCCGCATGTTGTTGCGTCCCGCGCCATTTACCTGTAGGAGATGGTCGCGAAACTCACCGTCACCGGTAAATCGTAGCCTCCACGCCAGACATGTCACGCGTGGGACAAGCAGCTGTTCATCTAATCCAGGGGTGGGCAAATATTTGGCTCGGGGGCCACTTTGAGAAGGCCGCGTTTAGAGGCGGGCCGTACCTTCTTAATGGAAATAGAAACACGTCTCTGGTAAGCTAGCCCCAGCACTAACATTTAATGTGACAAACTGAAGGAAAAATCCGATTTGAAGATTTTCCCTGAACGCTACCGCGGGCCATGTTTGACCCGCCGGCCGCTATTTGCCCACCCCTGATCTAATCTAAGCAAAGGCCGGTTTTATTATTCCGAGACTCTTCGAAGGTTGCGGGCATGATGGAAAACCACCTGTCGGTAACAGGGATTTTTAAATGCATTTTACTTGGGGTCGCTCCGTGCTCGCACGTTGCACTCGCTGATGCAGTGAGTGGTAATGTGACATTTGACAAAGTACAGATTTTTCCGAAGTTGTCTGGAGAATGACGAGATTCTTGCGGCGTATGGCTGCACTATTGAATCATGCATGTGGCTGCTCTTGATTGAACCATGCACACGGCTGCACTTTACTGAAATGCCGTCATGCTGGCAAAAGCAGTGGATTATCGCGTAGCAGCGAATACAGCCAACTGGTGAACTTTTCACCAGGCATCTGACACGGTGCGATCCTCAAGATTTCTTAAATGATTTCCTCAAGGTCACAAACGGTGAAAAGGTTACAAAGGATGAAAAGGTTGCCAAGGATGAAAAGGGTACAAGGGGTATTACAAAGGCTGACAAAAGGGGAAGATTGTTGATACAAAAAAGTCGCACTACAGAACAGAAACTTTCTTGATACCTGTTTTGTGGCTGAGACATTTAGGTAATTTTTTCCATATTATTATTCACATTTGCCGTAACAGTATTCATTAGGGTGTATTTTCGGACATCATGACCGACTTGGCTTAATTTTTTTCGGTCATTTCAAAAAAATTAGGTCTATACTCAAATAAAACCTAGCTTGATGCATTTCCAATACTTCTTGATTGTTTTCAGTCGGTTTTCAAATATACTTCATTGCTTTTATGCCATCTTCATTGCTACTTGTCCCTCGAAAGCCTCACCTGAGCACCGATGTGTAGGCTGAATAGAAATTCCCTATACCTTTGTTTTTCACTTCTGTGCAGACCATTCACAGCGAGGAAGGTGCATCTTTAAATTTTTTATTTTGGACGTTGAATTGCTTTGGAGATAGGCCTCCTTTTGATTGTGACGTTCCATCACGTTAGGCAACCGGTCACTGCACAAAATGTACTGTTTCGAATTTCCTTAACTCTTTTCGCCGCTTGTGACGCCTGTTAGAGACAGTCCTTGCTTTCCTTAATTCGCATCTGGCGTACAACCGATAGATGCTCCTCTTATCTATGTATGTTGTCGTTCTGGACAGTGACCCCTTGGCGAAATGAAAATGGTGAGCAATGAAGCGTTTAATCTCCAGTAATTACAAGTATTTGCCCTTGCACTGTTTTCTCAGGTAAAGTGAGTTTGAAGGCAACTTCGTTTTGTACCAATGTCACTTTTCAAATTTAGATTTTCATGCGTAAGGTTGTTTCCATTTTGCCGCGCTTTTTGCAATCCACTGTCCGGTGGTGCTTTTAAATAATTCAGCTGAACCCCGAAGCATTGCTTGTGCTTGCAGATTTCAGAACTGAGAATGCGAAGAGTTGCGTGAAATCGATTGCCTATTAAAAAACAATTTGCTCGATAGATTCACGTGTTTGTCGCCTCTGTGGAGACTATACTTACTCGAGCACAGATGTGTGCAAGTTTTGAATCATCGCATAAAGAAGAAAGCACAGCTCAGTCGAATGATCGCTCGAAAGCTTACAGCAAACCTGAAGCTTTTAATCGTCGTCCAAGTGAACCGAAACTTCCAACGATTTTCTCCTCACCATGCAATTGTATGTAATGTTTTGTAGACATGTTGCTCATTGTGCGATGATTGCTGTTTTGTAAATCAAACTGTAACTGTCATAAACTGAACAAAACCCTTTCGTTTCTTGCATCTGAAGCAGTCTCCGCCAAACAAACCAGCGAGTGCAGTGTGCCACAACATCTGCTCCTTTACGTCGAGCGTGCGGTGCGCTCTTTAACCTCCTGTCGTGGCGTTGCGACCGTGCAATTTTTCCTTCTCACCTAGATGTATTTCAGTTCAAATGTGCTTTTTCTCATTGTTTAACACAGGGTGTCGTGTCGGTGTTGTCATTTCAATAAACGAAGAACAGTATTTGCTTTGATTACCTTTGTTTTAGGAAATTGACATCTCAAGCAAACTGAATTATTTCCCCCCGTTTGCAGCCAGTATAAAAAGCTTTCGACCTGCGACGAAGCGTTGGTGATTTTCCAAATAAGTTATGTCAAAAATGATTTGCTCTGAAAATTCTGACTAATTGTTGTCATTTTTTCCTACTGCATTATGTTTGCTCCTAATTGTAGCCAAGGCGTTGCGGTTAGCTCCAATTATGTAAGGATTAGGATTTTCCTCCCAATCCTGAACGTACGCAAATTTTTCAGCACATGGAGATAGACTACAATCGAGGATTCCATATGTTGTATGAAGTGGCTGCTAGCAAGGTTTCTCATCAAGTGATTATCGAAGTTCCTGGTAAGCAGAAGCGTTCGATTTTTTTTCAAGAAATGGTGGAGGCTGTTGGCTTATACATAGGTCGCCGCGCGGTTTCTGACGCTAGCGTTCCTCACGCGTAATGCAACTCATTCCGTTTCAAATCCAGGGGCGGAACGAGGGGCCATAATTCTCCCGGACACCGTATCACTGCGAGGCGTCGAAAAGTACTAACACTGCTGCGAGTACTTTTCAGTGCATTTGCTTCCGAAAGACGTCAGGTTTGAACATGGGGAGTGGGGACGCCAAACATGGGGAGTGGGGACGCCAAACTTGCCCCGGGCGCTATCTGATCTCGGTACGCCTCTGTTCCAGTCAGAAGAATTCTCGTGAATTTTCTCCACACGAATGATGCGTACGTAGCAAAGCAGCAGCTGAGGTAACATAATTGACGTGGACCAGGGACCGAGTTTAAGGACATGTACCCCAACTTTTGGACAGGGGGGAACGTAATATCTTTTGTCCCCCCCCAATATTTTGTGATGAAAAATAATGTAGTTGTTCAAATGCAATGGTTACGTAACTGTTGGAAGCGTTTCCCCAATATAAAACCAGGGTATAAAAGGAAAAATGAACATTCTGTAGACACAATATGCAAATTTACTATGTAAACTGAATTGTCATGATTGTTGATAATTGTGTTAGTTAATTTGAATTACCGAACCGGTGTGTACATAAACTTCGTTCAATCACAAATTCCTGCGCTGGTCTGCAGCCTGCAATCAGAACATGGTTGCCACCAGGCGCGTAGCTAGGGGGGGCAGCGGGGGCAATGTCCCTCCACAATTTCAAAGTTTTCAGGTTAATAAAATATTTGAAGTATAAGCCAAAGAACTACTTCAGTGCAAATCAACGAAACTGCCTCAAGGAACCTATCCTACTTCGAATACAAACTTAGATCTGACATTTTATAATCAATGACCGCAAGTGAACAAGTGGAGTAACCCATTTCGCTACTGTTTTTGGCGCACCAGCTTGCTGTATACCACCTGATGGCTATGCAAGCTTCGTTTCAAGATCATCGCAAAATTCACTTTGAACAATACCATAATGATAAGACTCTAATTAGCCTACTCTAACGGATGACATCAAAAATATAAATTTTGTCATTTATGGAAAGCGTTATATAGTGTTACAGCCACAATGCCGCGATGCTTTGGACCACCTGAATGGAGTGTCGAACCAACGATCCTCGGCGTAACAGCAATAGACTTTCCCCATTCAACTCGGTAGACTGCTGTTGCTGCTACGATATCAACGTTATATGTGGCAAATTACCACGCCACACCATGGCCTTTGGTGGTTAAAGCATTTCCAATATGTGATTTTCATATTTGACATTCTTTATCACATTAGAGTGGATTGAAAAACATTTTTTTTTCGAAATCGAAAAAAGTTTAGTTCTAAAATCCTGCCAAATACCCTAAAACTTCTCAAAAATGGTTTTGGCGGGTTGCACCCTTTGGGAGGCTAGCAACCTCCCCAAATCTCTTCCGTGGGGTAAAATTGTCTCAAAATGTCATAACTCGCAAACCACTCATCGCAGAGACTTGGTTTTTGGCTTAAAATTTGCAGAATTGCCATGTTTCTATAAATGCTTGGAAGAAATTTTTCTCTATCTCTATCACAAAAAAAGTTACAACCAATAAGTCGTTTTTTTCCACTTATTAACAGGAAAAATTGGTCAAAACTTCTTCGTTTTTGCAGATATCTTGTGTTTTAGAATTTAGATTATTTTCATTTTGAAAGTTACATCTTGTTTACTGAAACAAACTTGCGTAGCCGCTGAACAAGGATGAAGACCAGACATAGTTAAGAAGTCAAAATTTTGCACAGTGGCACCACCTTTACCGGCTGTGAAAAGTTTCCACCTGGTGTACTGCCAGGGATATCTAGAACGCCAAGTACATTTTCGAAACTTTCGTACTGCAGATGCCGCAAATGATGGAGCCAATGAAATTTATGACCGATGGCTGTGGTGTAACGTTTGCCCTCTTCATTGCCTTACCATATCAAAAAAATTGCAGTCATTGGTAGCAGGTTTCAGTAAACTTGACCGGTGGCCCAAGAAAAAACGTGGCAGTTCTTTTCTGGAAAAAGAAGCAGAATTCTATCACATGTTGACAAGTTGTTTGATGTTTTTTTCGACAACACTGCACAGTGAAGACGTTTGGAGAGAGCATAAGTTGCGAATGACTGAAGAGGATTATAGCTTTTATCATGATCAAAAGGGGCCACGTGTAGCAAAATGTTTGGATGTTCTTCTGCCG
>JGI24158J21664_10006551_pt1 | contig 15366 bp, 11 predicted proteins | sample Ectturendosymbi3_FD_21664 | JGI IMG/M metagenome (IMG submission 21664) | reverse complement strand
GTTTCAGTAGGCGCACAAAACACATTGGCACCTTTCTCTGAATTAGTTTCTGAAATAATTTCATGTGTAGTACTCGATCGAATGCTTTCGAGGCATCTAAATTAGAGGTGGCACAGGCGGCTAACAGTCCAGTCTTCGGGCCAAGGGCGCACTTAAGGGATTTTTTGGGTTAAACCCTCCTTGAGCTTGATATTTTACAAAAACTTTACCTGCACATAGGATATTAATTGTTTTCGTATACTTTGTGCTTGTTAATTTGTCGACTTAATGCAAATACCATGGAATGAAATTTCATGCGAATTTCAGGAAACATAATAAATGGACCAAAAGGTAATAATTAGGTTTTGATGGGATCCTGGGTTGTCGTCTGCGTCCAGAAACTATCTCACCACTTTTTGCACTACGATCAGCCATAGCAGACAAAATAAAGGCGATTGTTTCGTCCACTACGCATGTTTTAGATTGTGGTCGGCAATAGTTGACTTTATCCGAAACAATCGCCTTTATCTTGTCTGCTATGGCTGATCAGCGCAAGCGCTGACCGCATTGGCTACGTTACCGATTTCTGTAGCATGATAGAACTGTTGCGCGAGTTCAAAAACAGCAGTTGTCAATATAGAAGCATTCAGGAATCTCATTGTGTCTCAGCAGGGACAAAGGAAAACTAAACGTTTGCTGGACTTCTATACATAACAAAAATTCAAAACTTTTCCTGCGTGCTTTATGCGCATTCTAAGTTTTTTTGCAGTTTAGCAAGATTCGATCTTGCAAACCGGGGTGTGTGCCAGCCAGTCCAGCCACCACTTTCTATGCTTGACTGCTTGTATTTGACGAGGCATTAGCGCAGCCTGATTTTGCCGTTGTATGTCTGACGTAGTAGTGAATGTGTTTAACTCCCCTGTTTTAACGTGCAGCTTGATATTTTTGCAGTTATGAACTGCTGTGTCGTAGCGTTGAGTGTATTTTCTTCCGATATCCTAACAAGTCCCGTCGCCACGGGTGGGCTTTGGTGGGCTTAGTCCCGCCCCCCAAATTGAAACGTGAAACACTATAAATAAGTTGAGTTTTGGTTAATTTTACAATGTCAAGGCCCCCGCACAAATGCAAAGTCCCCCCGCAGCACTGCAAAGCCCCCTATTGAAAACTTTCTGGCGATGGTTCTGATCCTAACTTGGAGCGCTGATAGGTTATATTCAGGTTGATGACACAAAAAATAAGGGGAATGCGTGTCGTAGAACAGCATGCATATTATGTTAACAAACTTCGCCAAAAACGTTGGTTTGGAAAAATTCATATGTCTTCAAATTGTGACTTCACAAACAACGCACACTAAACGCAAATGACCACCATAAGCAAGAGAATCAACCCCCCACTATGAAAATTTTCTGCATACGCCACTGCTTCGGGCAGTCCGTTAACGGTTTCGAAACAATCCGCTAAAACTTTTTTGAGCGGTGACGTCATTTCGAGCCGCTGCGGTCTGCTCGTCAAGTAGGCGAAATTTTTTTGTTTGCAAAGTTTCAAAGTCTAACAAGAAAATGTTTTGCTGCTGTTCTCTCGATTTTACCGTTCTGCTAATGTTCTGTTTCACTTGTTTCCACGCAAACCAGTGAACCATGTTATGAATCAAACAAGCCAACAAACACTTTCAGTTATAGTCTCTCGCTGTTGCCGAGGTTTATGTAGAACCGTCAGCAGAAAATTTTCAATAAGGGGGCTTTGCGTTTCTGCGGAGGGCTTTGCGTTTGTGCGTGTTGGCTTGACATTCTAAAAATTGACAAAAAACCCACTGATTTATTGTGTTTCATGTTTCAATTTAGGGGCTTGGAGCTTTGTTTGGGGGCTTAGCCCACCAAAGCTCCCCCGTGGCAACGGGACTAGGTTTAGGAGTCTCGGTCTCGAAGTTTTTGATCAAGTCTCGGTCTCGTCTCGAAATTTCGACCAGTTCTCGGTCTCGAAGGTTACGGTCTTGATTACATCACTGACAAAAAGTCTGTGGAAAATAACAAGAATGTATTTACCAATAAGCATGTAATGATTTCGAAAATAATATTCACTGGTGTATGTATAAATATTTCGAAATGAATAATATGTAAGCATATTTTCCCCTTCTATTGCTAACCTCAAATGTACCTCTTCAGATAGGCAAATGCACCCCTACTAGCCTAGGGGTACATGTATCCCAGTTTGGAAACTCTTGGTTTAGAATTAGGTGTTAGGTTAGGGTTTCAAGATTTAGGTTCAGTATGTTACTAGCCAGTGTGGTGCAGCCTAGCACACACTTGTCGTGCGTTAGTGCCACGTTACAGACGGCGGACGAATAAGTTTGCAAAAGTTCTCTGGCAGACCAATAGCCATTAAGATTAAATGGTATTATTGTCCAAAGGACAATGAACTGAAAACTTAAGTGTTGTTACTTTTCATTTGAGGTTACTGCAGATTACGGGCCACGGGCCGGTCCGGGCCTGAAAATAAGTTGTGGTTAAGTATTGACGGGTCGGGGGGTATCTTGTTAGCTCCATGCGGGCTGTGCTGCAAAAGTGCTGGCCTGGGCCTTCTTAGTGAGAATAGACAGGTTCAGGATTGGATATCCTGCAGGATGCTTGCGATTTTTTCGCATCAGGATTAAATTTGGATAATTATTTTTGAAGAAATTTGGATCAGGACAGGATCATAATATTTGTTTGATTTTCTCCAACGAAATTTCGCTGACAATGATTCAACATGTCACAAATGATGGGGGTAGTGTTTTCTTTGCTATTTATATTCACACAAAAAGATCAAAAAATGATTTTGTCAGCATGTGTTGCACTCATAATCAATGATAATTTGTGCTACCTTATCGTATTTTTTATTCTGGTGAAGTGGAACTAGTAAGCTAGTTTGATAGTGATGGTATGCTGCTTTGTTGTGCTAGCAGTATGTGTGTATTTTGTTGGCTAAAAATGCATTTCAGTGTTTAAACTACATTTCTTATGGTTAAAGTTTTGAACTTTCTTGTTCAAGTTTTATGCAGTCAGCCTTTGCTAAAAGACAGTAATTTTTGTAGGCTACATAGTTTTGCTACAGTTCCAACTATTATCTGTTCTCAGTGATTCAAAATCAATTTGCTTTGCCATTTTCAAATTTTCTGTGCACTGTAGCTTGGAGTGATGTTTCAACTGCAACAGTTAAACTGATTGTTTTATATGATGATGTTTTACAGCGATGGTTGTGTGATTCAGCTCTCAATGATGCTTGCATATCCGACTGCTTCGATTTAACCTAACTATTGTTTTGTTCATTTGCATTTTTCGACATGATTAGAATGTATTAATTAAATCTGTCAAAAATCATAAAGCAGTAGCTTCAACTTAAGCCTTTCTATGTTTGGCAATGACTATTTTGCCGTCAGCAGCAAAAAGCATTGCTCGAGCGATTTCATGTTTAGTTGAACCAGATTGGTTGAATGCTGGAGCAATTTTCCCAGCTGAACCGGATTGGTTGAATTGGTCACATGACAAAGGAATATTATAACCTTCTATTAGAGTATCATCTTTTCATGTAACCTAAAACTATAACCCAAAACGTAAACCTGTGTCTGTTTTTCAAAACTTTTCACACCAGCTAAAAGTAGCCTGCATAAAGAGCGCTCCCATGAAAAGACTCGTCTCTATTAGCAGAGATGACACAAAATGCTGAGAGCGTAACCGACGACCACTCGCAAAGCAGGAATTACCATCGACCAGGTTCATCGTACCAATTGCTAGTTTCACGAATTCAGTGTTATAAGTGGAGAAAGCTGGACCCACTACAGTTTGAATGACAGAATAACCCCAGCAGAGCTTTACTTCTGGCGATAAAATAGACACTACTTTTCTGTTTCTCATTCTTCAATACCAATTGTGAGTGCACAACATGTGATGTTATTCTTATGGATTAGGTCACAAAAATGATAGGGTGTTTTTTTGTCTGGAAGTGGCTATATGTCCGAATAAAATGCCATGAAAATCAAGCGGACAAGTCTCACCGTGCGAATGGTTTTCACATCAACTGTCCTCATGATCAGACGTCTCTTAGTTTGAAAGTAGTGCTTGCTATTTTCATGAGACTGTTTTTTTTTTCAGAAGTTTCTTTTGTGTTCCGATTTGCGGTTTCGGGCTAAGGTTTAAAGGTGAGGTTTAGGTATGCTACGTTTCTGCCAAGCTTAGTGCAGTCTACTGCTCACTCATTGTTACAACCAAAATTTTACCGAAGACAAAATTAAGTGTGCTTTATTCAACTTAAAAACCAAGGTGAAAGAAGCAAAATAAGGTAAGCAACGTAAACAATCGATACAACGGACAGAGTGAGCGATTGCGAACGAATGAGTCAAAAAGCAAGTAATGAATGAAGTAAACACAAGAATGCAATCAAGTAAACACAAGAATGCAATCAATGAATAAACGCTAAATGTGGATTTGCAGTCAGAACTTTCACTCTGTCAATGAGAGGGTTGTTTTTGTTGCGAACAAATCTCTTCATAAGCACAGTACCAGGCGTTAAAAGCCACGCAGGTAAGGTTCTGCCAAGCATGGAACGTCTCTCGAAACACAGGAATCGTTCGTGAGGAGTCTGGTTTGTAGTGGTACAGAGCAACGATCTTATTGCATGCAAAGCGTCGGGAATAATTTGGTCCCACTGCTCTTCCTGAAGATTTCTAGTGCGCAGCATGAGTTTTACTGTTTTCCACAAAGTTGAATTAAGACGCTCGCACTGAGAGTTCTCTTTGGGATGATACGCAGTTGTACGGATTGTAGCCACATGGCGTGATAGCAAAATTTCTCACAATTCCGATGACATAAACGCCGATCCTCGGTCGCTGTAAACGTAACCTGACATTCCAAACAGAGAAAATAACTGAGTTAAACACTGAATAGCAGTTTTCGCGGAAACATCACGGCAATGAAATGCAAATGGGAAACGAGTGAACTCATCAATGACAACAAAATACGTACGGTAATTTACCTTTCACGGTCCCTTAAAATCTACAGCAATTCGCTCCCATGGATGCCGCGCCTTTATGAGCGTTTCTCCTGCTTGTTTTTAGAGTTGAGCCTTTAATTCTGCACAAATTTTGCACTCGCGACAAGTGCTTTAAACTTCATCGAGAGAAAAAGGTAAATTTTTTTGTTTAACAAAATCGTTTAAGCATCTGATGCCAGGATGGCCGAGAAGATCCTGAATGGACTGTAATGAATCATCTCCCGAAATGGCAGCTGCCATACCTGAGGGCCGTGAAAGTGCGTCTGGGACCACATTTTCTTCTCCACCAGGACTGTGTTCGACGCGATAGCTCTGCTCTCCAAAATAAGATTTTATTATTCTTGATTTTTTTACCTTTCAACGGATCTAACATGAAGGCCACGGAGCATTGGTCCGTGACAAGGCAAACTGTCCGGCCATGCAGGATATGCATGGCCGGACTCACTTACGTACAGCATCTATAATCGCAGCAGCTTCCCGTTCCACTGTGGGATATTTTTGCTCGGTAGGAGAAAGCGTTCGCGACATAAAAGCAACCGACCTACCGTTTTGACTCAGAGTTGCAGCGATTGCAACTTGTGACGCATCGCATTCCACATGTTTACTCAACAAGCTCGGAGTAAACCCTGCTTCAAATCTTTGAATGCATCAATTTCTTTTCCAAAGGAAAAGAGGTAGCTTTAGACAAAGCGTAGCTGCGGTCTGAAAACTTAGGCAACCGTCGCGCGTAATATGCAAACATACCCATCGTTCGTTTATGCTCACGCGGATTTGACGGATCGCAAAATATAGCAGTCCGTTCATCTCTGAAAGGAAGTGGATATTCGGTTTGGTATTTGGGACTTTCCCAAAATAATGAGTAGTCCATTGGTTTCAGTCTTTCTACCGGGTGGAATGGAGGTTGTGACTTGTAACCGCTGGGGTACTGAGTTCTGACTTCATTCTGTTCGTGCAAACCTGCTTTCTTATTACAATACTTTACATTTGTGGCCATGTGGCGAAGTGGTAACGGCGTGTTCATATTCCTGAAAAGGAATTGTTCTGGTGTTGCAGGGAAATTTCGAGTTAAAGATGTATTTCTTGGAAAAGGCATTGGCAAGAAAGTCACTGTGCAGGTAGGTGCTTTTGCTGTTTTGGTCTTCACAATTCACCAGACCAGAGGGTTCTCGCTGGAATAATTCATCTTCACACGCCCATGGTTTGGGTAAATTTCATGGAGAGAAAGGGATAAATCCATTTTTGATAAGTAATTAACTCATTCAGTCCCGCGAAAGCCCCAAATCTTGCAGAGCTTTGCAATCCTTCCTATAACTCACCAGGCGATTGAGCTAGAGAGCTATCCAAACCATCCATGGATTCAGCAAGTCTTCTAGTCAAAATCGATAAAAAATGTTTTTCGTTTTCGGTGGGGGGATTTCTGGAGGTGATGTCACAAAGAAGGTATGTTTTGGCATGTTTTTTGGTTAATTATATGATGTCATCATCCGATCCCATGCGCCAATATTTTGGCTCGTAGTATTTTTGGATTCTAGGCCAGAATACGCATTTTTAGAGCCCTTGATTGAGTTTCTAGCGTTTCTGGTTCAAAAGTTGGGGCCAAAATACAGCTAATTGGTAAGGGGCTTTTCTCAATACTTTTGGGGGATTTCCCAAATTAATTTTAAGTTTTTTGGGCCTAATCTTGGAACCAGGAACGTTAAAAACCTGTTTGGACCCTTCAAAGTCCCGAATAGTAACCAAAAAACAGCTAAACTCAAAAAAAAATTTATGTCATTGAAATGGCTCCTTGAAGGGAGGTCGGGCAAAAATGCTGACATCAGCAAAAAATAACATATAAACATCCTATCATTATACAAGCATTAAAAAAAAACAGACATCCTAAACTGAAACGTTTTTTTTGTTGCAAACTGCATACCTTCACGAGTCTTTAGAGGGTTTGAATAGCTCTCTCGCTCAATCTGACGGCGAGTTATAGGATTGCAAAGCTCTGCAAGAAAAGTGGCGCACGCGGGACTGAAAAGATTAAGTGGTATTGAGCATAAGCTTATGGTGAGCATTCGTTGGGCATTGTTATTTGGCAGTGGCTATAGATATACACCTGTCGATCTTGAAATTTGAAATCTTATTCATATGCCACCTGTGATGTAACACTACAGTAACACACGACAAGAGTACAGTCAGCTTGGTGGAAAGGAACTAAATGTAAAAGATAAACCCTAAACCTAACCTAACGCAAACCTAACGCAAACCTAACGCAAACCTAACGCAAACCTAACGCAAACCTAACGCAAACCTAACGCAAACCTAACGCAAACCTACCNAACGCCAACCTACCTAACGCCAACCTACCTAACGCCAACCTACCTAACGCCAACCTACCTAACGCCAACCTACCTAACGCAAACACTTCCTTGAGACCTGTTGATTGAGATTATGTTCATTTTACACCATGTTTAAATGCAGCTCTGTGTAGTATGGTGGGAACGTGTAGAAAAGGCATTCCACACTCTTTGGGTGTGAGAACAGGTTCCCATAATTCTTTCATTGTAAACTTACTTGTGTGTATTTATGCACATTTCATGTGTGCAGCTCCAGATGTTGCATAAATGAATAAATGACAAGCTGACAAGCTATATCTTGCATAACACTCTAACATAATCATAATAATTGTGTAATACTGAAAAGGTCTAGTAGTTATTTGACTGTATTCCCACACTTTTTTTCATATTCTCACACTTTTATTTGAAAATAGCTAGTTTCTTGGGTTCCCACATTTCTTTTTCAGAACTACACTCCTGGGTAAANGTCTTGCAAAGTCACTTTGGCAAGGTAACTCACTTCNAAATATGAAATGAATTAATCTGCATTGAAAATGCACTCATGTTTTGAAACACCATAGACGTAGAGACTGGAATACTCATANTACCTCAGGTTTAGAAAAGAGTGTTGCATCTTGAAGACGCCATTTTGTGCAACTAAATAAAATATATTGTTTTGTAGCTGCCAGCTTCCTTGTTCAAGACCACCCAATTGTTCTTTACTTTTCATTAGAAATGTGAATGAAGAAAAAAGAAAATGTAACCTTATGTGTTGATGAAAACTATTGCATTAATGAATTTGCTATAGCAAAAAAAGGAAAAAACGATTTTGTGGCTTTTGAGAATGGAAATGCACATGGACAAAATGTTTGACACATGATCTTTGCATGTGCAACTCTTCTTAAAATAAAACTCTGTTATTGAATAACANTAGATTTATCTTTTACAGTGGACAAAAATAATTAATAAGGTCTTTGCATCTGCCTATTTTAAATAAATCCAGATGAGAAACATTTTTATTTGNCTTGATAATAATATGTTATTCCAACATTGTCAGATGTTTGATAAGTTTGGCAAACATTTCTCAATTAACTGTGATTGCATATTGTATTGTGACATACTTTTCATAAATGTAGAATGATTTTTTGCATAATTTTCTGAGTAGGTTTTAGGCCATTATGGTTCAGGTTACTTGGTACTAGGCCCTAACCGCTAGAGTGAATATTTTGACCTAAAGTTTTTATCAGAAACTAGCCTAAAATCTGAGTATTTTATTTTCTAATGTTTCTGGTTCAAAAGTTATGGTCGAAAAATAACAAAAAATCAATAATTAATTAAGAGATTAACCAAATATTTTATTGTTATTAGGCCATAACTTTTGAACTACAAATGCTAGAAAGCTAATCAAAGGCTCTAAAGACTCAGATTATAGCTTAGTTTCCAATACAAACTTTAGTCAAAAAGTTCCCTATGGCGGTTGGTATCCAAGGCCAGGTAACCTGAGCCAAAATGGCCTAAAACCTACCTCACTTATGTCGTCACCCACAAAAAACAAAATCCAAAACTTTCCAATTAAAAAAAATGCTAACTAGAAGACTTGCCTCATCTTTGAGCATTTGAATAGCTCTCTAGCACAATTGGCAGGTGAGTTATGGTGTTGCAAAGTGATGGTTTTTAGGTGGCTCATGTGGTTCTTCAGATAATTAAACAACCTGACACCAAAGGTGTTGAATTTGACTGGTTACAATTTGTTACATAGCATTTTTGGGTAACAAATTGTTATTACCAAGAGGTTTGATATCCTTGCTGCAAATCCAAAATGAAGTCATAATACCCATAGACATTTTTTCATATGCTTAGACGACATTCCATAATCTTGCTTTTTTCAGAGTGAGATTTTTTCATAAAATTTTGTGTAGCTGTCATAGTAATCATAGATTAAACATTTAAAGATGTAGGTTATTTGTAAGTAGAAAAGAGCCATTCATCACAAGCTACGTTTTTCGGTTAAAGAATGAATTTTTTAAAAATAACTGAAAAAAATTAAGTCAATTTGGTCAGAATGTCTGAAAATATAGACTAGTGAATACTGTTATGGTGAGTTTTAATATTATTATTGAAGGTACAAATAACTGGAATGCTGCAGTGACCAAAAACGAGAAAACAATGACCAAATTGTCTCAGCAAAAGAATGAGATCAAAAGTACCTTTTCATAAGTACATTTTAAGAGCAATGCTTTTCAATCTTTGATATTGATAGACTAGAAGTTGTAGGCTAGTATTATCGTAGGTTACATTTGGAAAGATAATTGCACAGATCACAAGTTTGAAATTAATAGCCCATTTATGAAACAGAAAATAAATGGCAATGGTTTGGTTGATCAAATGAAAAGACCAGTGAACATCTCAAATGAAAGTGACCAGTCTCAAATGAATCTGGTATCAAATGAAATGGTCTCAAGTGTCTATACATGAGGTCATCAAACATTATTATAGACCAGGGCTTCTCAAACTATGGGTTGTGACCCCAATTGGGGTTGCAAAATGTAACTTTGGATCACAAAACCAATTGGGTTGACAAATCAGATGTAAAAATTTTTGTAAACTTCACAAGAAAATTAAAAGTAAGCTTATAGTGAATCTATTTTTACAGCATTTTCAGAGGAAATACCCGTGCTTCATGCTGTCAGTTTTTTACCTTGATGTCTGCCTGAGCTATCAAAAGATAATAATCAACCATGCATAACAAGTTATGCATTGTTACGTCATGATTGTTTCAACGTACTGGCTAATATTGACCTTTAATGCATTCATTCCGACATGAAGGCTTGTGTTTAGAACTCTAGGTCTCATCTTCTAAGCATTAAGCTGACTGCATTAAGCCAATTGAGAACACACTAAGTACTTTTAGACTAAAGTTGAAGATTGATGCACAGTTTCAGAAGTACTTTGGACATTGATTCAGGAAAAGTTGGATCGACAAAATATACACAACAGTAGCATAGACAGCCCAAAATTTTAGGAGGGGCTAAATATTTGACTTTAAGCAGGCAACAGTATTTGGTTTATATCAAAGCCTCTCAAAGCGCAAAATAAGAAGACATGTGAGAAATTTAGGGGGTTGGCCCCATCCTGGTAGTGGTTACACCTATGAAACACAATTGAAATTTAAGGAGACCACACACCTGCCATGCCAAGGATGAGTTCGTGGAGTTTAAATGACAAAATTTTACAATTGGAATTTTCAAAACAGCGTTTGTCATTTTTGGATAAGAACAAGAAATGAATGCCCAGTCATTTCTGATTTAGCCATTCATAAACTCTTAGCGTTTTGCGCAATATATTTGTGTGATGCAGCTTTCTCAAAGTTGATAATAATCAAGTCCAAAACACAATATTTTTTGAAAAATGTTGAGAATGTCCTTTGTCCTGCATTGTCTTATATCAATCTACAAATGGATGATCTGTGTAAAAATCATCAAGTGCATCCATTCCATTGCTTGTGCTTGATAACTTTTATAAACTGAATTGTTTTTGTTAAATTTTTCCCCTTAGTGTTTCCATTATGTGGTAGTTATATTACTGTATAATTACTTTCGTGGATTGTATGCATTTTTGTGATTTCGCCATAGACAAAAATGCCTCTTGAGATTTGTAATGGGACGTTTACACATACAATTAACATCTAGGGCTTTAGGCTATCTGTGAAGGCAGGGGTGGGCAATTAATTTGGCTCGGGGTAACTTTGAGAAGACCACGTTTATTGGTGGGCCGTACCTTCCAATCTGATCGTAAAATAAATAAATAAAACAAAAAAGTAATAGCACACGGAAAAGGTTGCAATTATAGCTGAATTATTCTTGTGCAAATACACATTATCCAGCGCAAGCAATTCAATGAGGCAAATGTAACCTCATACACTTTTCAAAAAGTTTTATTTTTGAAGGTTTTTCCTAAATGCTTCCACGGGCCACTGAAAATGTTTTGGTGGACAACGCTAATTTCCCACCCCTACGTTGAGGGGTAGGATTAAAGAAAAACTTTTTAAAAATGAGGACATAGAACAAAGTGGTTTGAGAAGCCCTGGTATAGACTGACATATTGTTTGATCCAGGTCCTGAATTTTGAAACAGTGCAAGTCCAACCAAAGTGACCAAGATGTGTAGGTTGTTTATTGGCTGAAATGTGCTTTTTTACATTTGTTTGCCTTTTTTTTTATTGCCACTTAATACTGATAAGCTCTGTTGATGACTATACTTTTCTATGCACAACTGCATTTGCATTGGTGGGAATTGTTGATTTTACATGCTCAGGTACATGTTTTAAGCTTGGCAATGGTGAAAAGAGTCATTCTAAACTTCTGCATTTTTGAAACACTGCTATAGAATCAATTGAATTCAATAATGACCATGTATGAAAACATCTGTTCCTGTTTTCACAAAAAGCTTAACCGTTTGATACAGTACCAATAAATATCTTTGTAATTATATATAAATGAAGATTCTGGTTTGTCAACACAAGGTATGCAGTACTTACACTTTTCTATATGCTAAATTGATGGTACAAATAATTTTATGATGTATATATACTTCAAATCATTATTACTGTCATACTATGTTCTTCAAAGGCAAAGGACAGTTGGAGAACTTACTCTCCTGAAGCATTGACCTGATAGAGATTGTTGCAAAAAGTTAAAAACGTTTGCCTTTTTAATCAATTTTGTTGACTTTTTGATTTTTACCACTAGCTGAGCAGAAAGCAAAGTATATAAATGTAAGCAGTTAATTTAAAAAATAATTTTTTACAGTTGCATCTTGCTCTGTTTAAAACAACACCTTAACTCTCAGTAAAAGTAAAGCTTACGCATCTTACATTTTGGTTTGAAAATTGAGTATTAAATTGAAAAACTATGTGTTACTTTATTATAATTTTCAAAAGCTTTGTAAAATAGATAATTAGTTGCTAGCAGATGCCTCTTTGTTCTGAGCCATTGATTCTCTTAACATAGTGGTTTTCAACCTGGGGGTCGTGATCCCTTTGAGGGTAGTTGGCCTTTTTTCTAGGGTTGTGAGAGCTTCTGATAAAAAATATTCGTAATTTCTTCTATATTTTATATTTCACACTGTTTGTCGTAACCAAAATAATGACGATCACTTGGCAAAAATGATAGCCTATTTTTCATGCTAAATAGTTTTAAGTGTGATTATGACCATTATCACACTTTAGCAATGCAGGAATAACTTTGTGATGTAAGAAAGTGCTGTGTTTGTAAATTAGACAACTGAATGTTGTAGCTAACTTGGGAGTTATTGTAATTTTCAATGAGTTGTGCTGTGGAGTGAGTTGTATATGGTAGGGGTCATTCTTACTGATGTTGCTGTTCCAACCTCTCCAGTGGTGTTGTGTTGATTGTGTGATTCCCCACGAACGGGATGTGTGCGAAGAACAACAATACATATATGTGGCACAAACAAGCAGTAATAGAGTGATCGTGGCATGTGATCTCTATTCTTGCTTCCTGCCACAATGCGAAGCTTTGCGCATATGCCACTCGGGCTTTTCGATCGCAACAAAATGGTGCTGTGACCAGGATATGGAGGTCGTGCCAGGTGCAGCCTTCACAAAAAGAATGTGCGGTTCATTGTAAAAAGGAGGGGATGTTGTTGCAACCTCTCCGGTGGCATTGCGTTGATTGTGTGATTCACCACAAACGGAATGTGTGCAAAGAACAACAATACCTATATGTGACACAAACAAGAAATAATAGAGTGATCGTGGTGTGTGGTCTCTATTGTTGCTTGCTGCCACAGTGCAAAGCTTTGCACATATGCCGCTCGGGCTTTCTAATTACAACACTGCCATGTGCATGAATTTAATGAGTGTTTGTTCAACATAGTGATATGGCAAGTTATTTTTTAGTCATTGTGATTTTCTATTGTGTAAACACAACTGCATTACATATGCCTGACTAGAGATTTTCACAAGGGGGTCGTTAGGTTAAATTGGGTTGCTAAATGGGTTGCTGCATGAAAAAGGTTGAAAACCACTCCTCCAACAGAAAAAGTGCCCCTGAGGTTTTAATTTCTAGCAACAGGCATGACTGTGCCATACACAAGTCAGTGTTTCTTGGTTAAGCATTTTTCAAACCATCATAAAGAAGCAAGATATGTATAGTTTTTTTTCACTAAATTTAATGTTTTTTAAACAAAACTATGTTTAAGTATAATTCCATGGCAGCCATCCTTGTGTTTGCACTAGTAGGGAATCCTCAAATCATCAAATCATTGTTGTCTTGGTGTGGAAGTTAAATCGCATGGTTGGTAAATGTTTTCAGTTTGCTCTCATGCCATCGTATTTTGCAATGAGGTTCCTTTCTCTATTTGGCTATCACAATGAACAGACTATCTTTTAGTTAAAATATTTTGGGTCAATAAAATACAATTTGTAAATGTCTAAAAACCAGTACCATGAGCTAGGTTACATTGCATTTTGTAAGTGAAAGTACTTAACAAGACATTGGCACAAGCAAGAGTACTTACTAAAAGCAAAGAAGGCTCCAAGAAAAAAGTGCTTATGAAGGGTTGCTTTCTATTGTCTTTGCAGTATCTCAGAATCAACATGTTATTCATTCAGGGTTGGATTAATTCAGTAAGAAAGCACAAGCACAACACTTTTGTTGATTTGAATGACGGATCATCTATTCATTCACTTCAGTTGGTTATAGAACCAGCAATGTTTGAAAGGTAAAACTACTAATAAATAGATTAGTAAATACTGTGTTGCAAAGGACTACACTTTCTCTTTTTAATCATGTTGTGGTATGATAAAAAAGGCAGTGATTGTTACATTGTTATATATCTGTCTAACAATTGTTTTTTTTTTCTAGTGCTATGCAGTATGGTTCATCAGTTGTTGCAACAGGCTCAATCATTGAAACAAGCAAAAACACAAATAGATTTGAAATGGTGTGTGATGCAATTTCACTGCTTGGGGAATGTGATCCACAGGTAGAGGTCATTTTCAAAATTGAAAAAAAGTGATAAGCAAATCCTCTATGTTTATTGTTCATATTAGAATAAAAACCTTTGAGAATTCATCTGTGATTGTTCTGCCACATTAAGTTTTGGTCTCAAGTGGTGATTACCTAAGACTAGGATGAATGCAATAATGGCTGTTATAGCAGTTACCACCAAGTCAGTGAGGCATAGTAAAAGCGTGGTATTTTCAAATTTGCATGTACAGACAAAATCGGTTAATCGCATATTGGTTAAAGGCCTAAATTGCTTTATAGCATAGTATTGCATAATCCCAAACCATTCCCATTCACTTGTGAAGAAAATTCAACGGTTAATCGCATAAATCGGTTAATCGAATAGGAATTCTTGATTTATTTGTAGACTTGTATCACTTAACCGCATATTTCCTTTGACAAAGTGTTAAGTTGCTCAAGATTATCCTTACCAATACACAAAAATCATCACAAGATCTCCCACAACCCGCAGCGACTAAATGTTCAGGGAATGGACATGGACAAATTTTTTCCTCTGGAACAGCAAGTGCTTAACAGCATATCAGAAAATATTAAACAAACTACAATTGAGAGTTATTTTAATAAAAATTGATTTCCGTTTTGTTTCGTGTTTTTTTTTGTGTCGAAATCGAAAAGCAAGAAGCTCACTTGTGAAGGCAAACAAGCCTACGGGATACAGTGCTGTATTAACATTACATCAGGTTGGTTTGTTATTGTAAAACTCCCAACATTCCGGGTTACGTATTAAGGCTCAATGCCTTCGTTCATCGAAAAAGCGATAAGATTACATCACTTCATGGATACGCTAGAATAAGCACGCAATACATTTTTGCGTTAGCACGTCAGACAGACACTCGGAAGATGTGTGTTGTTGAACTTCATCAGAGGCATTCCTTTTTTTGTACAGTATTGAAGTCACACAACGCATTTTCTCACTTTGCTTAGCAACACCTTAGTATTGTAACAGTAGCACAAACGCGTTCATTCCTACAAACTGTGATGATCGCATAAACG
>JGI24158J21664_10006550_pt1 | contig 15366 bp, 10 predicted proteins | sample Ectturendosymbi3_FD_21664 | JGI IMG/M metagenome (IMG submission 21664) | reverse complement strand
GTTTGCACCCCTGCCACCCGTCAGTTATGCCACTGATCAGGTGCATTTCAAACATGAACAGCCACAAGTTCTTTTGATAGAGTCATACGTAACAATCGGTACGATTCAGCATGCGCAGGACAAAACCAGCGTGCTTTGAGTATATCGACACAATAGTTGGCATGCGGCTTGACCAACCGTCGTATTGAAATTCATGGAAACTCGTTGGAAGACTCTGGCGTTATCACCACGAATGTTAAATGAAACTGAATTTCGTGAATAATAATTAAAACATAAATTTTTGACGAAGTCTAATATAAATGATCATATATCGGCCATTGACTCTATGCGTACCACAGTTTGCTGAAGGCCCCCTTGGATCTTGAGGCCCTAGGCTTAAGCCTATGTCGCGTATAAGTAAATCCGGCCCTGCTCAAGCCGTTTCGCTATGGAGTGGTCCAACACTCACCAGGTGTTCAACGCGCACTGGGCATCTTTTGCTTGTTATACTCAGGGTTTTCGTTCAGCTACAATTGTGCAGCCTCGCATTTTCAGAAATTGCCTCCGTGCACAAGAAGGAAAGTGTTCTCAAAACTACATACGCTTCAACTAAATAGCGATTTTTCAAGTCCAAGTCCATAGCAGTGCGACTCGAGTTCAAGTTCGAGTCTTGTTCCTTGGAAAGGTCTTGAGTCCGAGTTCAATCAAAAAAACTAAAGTCGAAGTCCATGCAAACTTGACTCGACAGGGTTAGTTGGACTCGAAACTAACCAGCTCTGATTTTGGCGTTATAGTTGCAATGGAAATTAAGTTGATGTGACATTTGTAGATTCAATTTGTGGTTTTTCAGAAAAATACATTGACCAATAACACTTTTCCCAATTGGTACGATGAGATTCTCCACAACAAGTACCATTTTCCAAACACAACAAACATGCATACTCACGGTTTGCACGTGAGCAGCTTGGTAAGTAAAGACTTTTAAATTGATTTGCGAACGTATCTTTTGTGGCAAAAAATTGTATTTTTGGCAGCTACTAACGTGATTTTTCCAATTTTTCACATATGTCCAGTTGACTTGTGATTTTTTAATCTGTCGACAAACCATTTGACAACGTGATGAATCAACAATGGTGATTGGTTCGGCTACCCGGGCATTTTCTACGTTCATGTAGCACGTGAAAACATCCGTCATCAATATATTCAAAAAGCTCGTTTGTTGAAAGCACTGCCGTGTGATGATCGTGAAAGTGATTGTTTTGGAACAGTTGGTTTTACCACTACTTTACCTTAAGAAAGGTCTGGTTCAATGAAAGTGATCCTGGTTGAACAAAAGACAAAGGTCCAAACTTTGAAACATTCTGTAGCAAGATGGTGGCAACTCAAGTGTACTTGGGTATTTCTGTACCATTCACAATTATGCTGTGGATCGGATATAAGGAATTCATATCCTCAGTGGCAAATATTTGCGCTCCTAGTAATTTATAAATTTATCACTGTTGGATAAAAATTACTAGAAAAGTGGCACTTCAAGTATATCAGAAGAAAATTACATCAGATTTCCAGCAATACAATTTATCGAATAATAGATATTTCCGGTCTTCTTTTATAGAAGCCACACGATAATGTGTTTGTGCAAATTGATCCATTGACGCATTACGATTACAACTACCCGATAACCGAGTCTCATCCATCAGGCAGCTACTGGTACCACGCACATTGGCACGGCTCAGTCAAGTTTCAGGTAAGATACATTTGAATTGATGCAATATCAGCGTTTTCATTCATTGTGTTGCTACCGACTTTCTTGCGTGTTGACAATGCCCATGAAAAACGTACAGGGTCAAAAGGTGTTAACTAAGATACATGGGTCGGAAAAGCGTTTTTTTTCACGGCGCGAACGCTCATTCGTGCACTCAACTTAGACAGAAATCATCTCGAGAACAGATATGCCCGACTTTCAGACACTGAGCTGCCAATACGCAGCAAGGTAAAAACGTCCATGACAGGCCTATTTCCAAGAATGTCTCAAAACGGCCGACAGACTAACACAATTGCCAAGACACCACAACACCACATAGCATGGTAGTAGCGAAGTCAACCCAAAAATTCAGGATGGCAAATCGTTTGACTTTAAGCGAGAAACAGCATTTTGTTTGGGACACCGGCTCTCAAGGCATAAATGACAAGATATGCTAAAAATTGTTTTGGCGGCATGGCTACTTTGGACCCCCTTGGCTACGTCTATGTAACACGTTATCCAAAACGACACACAAAATGCGGCGAAATGGGAACGTCGAGGCAAAACGTCGCAAATGTGAAACAATTACCAAAATTATGACCTATCGTACAAAACCAAGCGCAGCCACTTCAAAACAACTGCTAGACATTCATTTTTCCCAAAATTCAAATGCCGCACCTTTTCCTGCACTCGAAATTCTCGGATGACTGTTGGCCACCAGTGGATCNGCGAGGGAATCTAGCTGCAGCTGCTCACGTCCAGAACGTAACTGTTCTTTTTCGGTGTGACAGCACTCTCCTGGAATTGATGTNAAGTAAACTAGCAACACGCTGTACTTTCAAGGTGGTGAAATTATTTTTGCATCGATGTTTTTTTATGATATTTGCATGCAGAAAAATCAGTGGAGAAGTACTTGTTTGGGCACATCTATCATCACATTTTCGAAAAATAAATTCAAGCTAAAAATAGAACTAACCATGATAGTACCTTTTCCAAATCTATTTTTTAAATGGCGTTGGTGGGAGGTTAGCTTGTAAAGTAATAATGTGCAAGCTTTCACATTTTGCAGGTGGATGGTGGAATGGGAGGCATGATAATAATGGAAGATCCAACAAATTCCTCGGTTCCGCAACACATTCAAAAAGTTTCGTGTCCTTTACATTGCGAGAACGATATTCAGATGATTTTCCAACCAACTTTGCTTTATTCTGGTGGAGGATTCGCCAATTTGCAAAGACAAATTCACGATAATTTNTTCAGGTGATTACTGTGTTCACTTCATTTTTATTGCTCCTCTTGAAAAGCTTACAGGCACGTTTAGCAAAGCGTTTTACTGCTAGTACCAGCCCAGCTCACCTTGGAAAGTATTCAGTAAGTTGTTGTATCAACTTTTTCGATTTTGCACAGAAACAAGACAACCTTGCAACTTCTCTGATACCAGAGGTTTTCTTGGGAGTTTTCAAACTGTTTCCTGATCTAGGTTGAGATCACATTACCTTCTGTCAAACATCAGCCGGAGCAGCGACAAACTATTGGTTGTGACGTGCTCAAAGGATAGCTCGCTCGACTTTGAACAAATTTAAATATATGCTGCCTAACATTTTCAACAAGGGACTTGTCAGTAAAACGCCTTGAATGGTGTTATTTACAATTAATGTTTTTGTTTTGATGCTTTGCCTGCTGTTTAGAAGTTTGACAATACAACATAGTATTGGCTCAGTTTTGCTTCTAACTTTTTAACTGGGTGACTTCACCGATGCAGACTAAAATTGGATCTTTATTACGTAAGTACGTAATTGATTGATGTCTTTGAACGAGGGGTCTTCTACGCGGTGACGAATGACGACCACAGTGAATCTTACTAAGAGAAGGATTAAAGCTCTTCTTTACGTCTCCTTTCGACTTAAGCCAGTCCAAGGCATCTACCTTCGCGAAACATGTTTAGTGTGGAAGATAAAGCTTTCATAACTGCAGGCAAATCACGAATTTTTATTTTGTTTTTGGCAGGTTAAACGAGGCTTATATTTGCTTTTGACCGCAAATCGTCTCCAGTCTGACTAACGACATGTTTTAAATTAAAAATGATAAAGAAAAATGTAATGGTTGCTTCCCTTCCCAAACCCGGCAGGAAAATTCATGATACCTGGCTTTGACTGGTTTTATATTATCTCGTCTCGAGCTTTATTCGAGAACTAGTTTGTTTAGTGCTGAATATTAACCTTACATAACAAAATAACTTCACAAATTGTTATCTTGTTTCTGACAGGTTAAACCAGACTTATATTTTCAACTCAAGTCAAACTTTGTACGACTGGATGACGAATAAGTCGAACAATATAAATTATTTCACAACTAATGGTTTGTTGAATCCAGTGATGAACCTCACCACCGGTCAAACCAAGCGTTTCAGGTACGTATCTGCGTTTTATCTGATATGATATGTTGATAAGTGTCGCTCCTTCAACATATGTTGATGAGTGTCTCACCTTCAACGCGGTAAAAAACGTTCGCGGACAAAACGTCTGTACCGTGTGCAATGTATAGACTGTACAAGCAATCCAACAAATGGTTTCCTATGCGGAAAAATGTTGCCAAAAAAATCCAAAATTGGTAAACGTTCAGGCAAAATCTGGAAACATTTTGTGTTTGTCTCGTGTTTTGTGCTTCAGCCTCGTGGCATTAATCTTGTTTCCTTTTCTCTGACATCTGGAGTTAAAACAGAAAAAGATCGAATCGTCTTTCACATATGTTTTGAAACTCTATTCAAAAATGTCTCCGTATAATGCTTCCAAGGCAGGGCCTAGGAGAGGGGGGTACGAGAGGTACATTGTACCCGGGCCCGAGAAGTACTGGGGCCCGGGACGATAAAAGTAAGCACGCTAAGTTTTTCTGTAATCAAGCCCAAAATTACTAGTGTATACGTTGATTGCCAGTGTCACGATTAATATATTACTAAGTCTTGGCATGGTAGATGTTTTATCTTTATTCTAATTACTATACAGCAGAACAGGGGTCACCAACCTTTCTGAAGCTGGGAGCTACTTCTTGTGTGCCGATTTATGCGAAGGGCTGCAAGTTTGATACACACTTCAAAAATAAAAATTTTGCTCAATTTACTTTCAATTATTTTAGTATTGATATTCGTTAATGTGAAGATATTGATCATGCTAATGTTATTTTTAGAACAGGGCCGCGGGCGACCTACTTGTTCCTTTCGGGCGACCTGGTGCCCGTGGGCACCACGGTGGTGGCCCCTGCTATAGAAACAAGCTATACAAGTTTCAACGAGAAACCCAGAAGCTAGAGGGCCCGGTGTCAGTCTTCGCACCCCCAGGTACAATTTTGCTCGAAGGTCCTGCTCCAAGGGACCTAACATGCCTCCATATACAAGTTAATTCTCGTTGAACAGCGGCTCTTAACCAACTGTCATTGCCAGGCACTCGCATGTGGAGGCTTGACATAACGATGAGTCTTTGTCTCATGGTATAGGTTTTGTCCAAAACCATTGCTCAAAATTGTTCTCATTTTCTGTTCCATGTACAGTGTTTCAAACAGTCCTCGGATCTTTTAAAAATGTATTTGACGTTTTCAAGATATTAGTTGAGCCAGTGGCCAGGTAGCCGGCTACAGCTACACAAGGTGAATTTCTACCTAACCAGCTACGACTACACACGGTACGCCAAATTGCTGGTCAGATAATTCCACATTGCTTCACTAAATGCCGACAAGATAAGCAGGGTGGAAACGTTCTGAAATTTTAAACGCAAAGCAGCAAGGATTTCAAAATGCTAAACAAAGTTTTTTATATACCAACACCATTAAAAGAAGCCAAAAACAAACCAAATTATGATGTAGCCTACATGCCAAATAGGGCTTTCTTTGGCAAAAACAGTTTAACGTGGAAATCCTATGCGAGACGCCTTGATCAGGTTGTTTGTCGACGTCGACGACTCTCAAGAAAACGGACTGTATGTTTTTATTGCATCACAGAGTCTTTCAAGCATTGCGATGTTTTGTAGAATTTCATCCAGTGATTAACTTCGGTAATATCTAGTTTTTCGGTAATATTCTGGAACTTTCCAGAGGAAACGTAAGCTTGTTTTGTATGGCGGCGATCACGTCGGACCGCCACGTTTCAGCTTTCACAGCATAATAAAAGCAATTTATGATTATGGAGATTTAACATGGTAAAAAAGTGCGACTGTACAATATCTGACGCCTTTAGATAATTGCATGAGATTGCCGCTATTAGAGTCCTGCGCGGGGTGAATTTTTTTTGTCCGCTCTCGCCCCTCACCCGCTAAATTTAAACCCACCCCGCACCCGCAGGGGTTTGAAAAATCTTGCCCACTCCCGCCCCGCATCCGTACACTTCTAACCCGCACCTGCCCCGCAGACCATCCCAACCCGCGCCCAGTCTGCACTTTTTCGGTCTCAAATCCGCACCTATCCGTAAACTACTATGTATTCGTAACCAGGGCAAGTTTTGTTGCAATAAAATCGTGAGAAATATACATTTATTTTTAACAAAGGTTGAAGTAAAAAGTTGCATTTGTGCACAAGCATTTTAAACGACAGTGATTTACTGATACGATTTATTTGCATTTAATGCTAAATATTTTCAAACATTATCTGGGAGAAATGGCGATCATTTGCCAACAGTTCGCGTAGCATGCTAAAACGTCGCTCCAAAGTGCATGAAGTTGCTTGGCAATTTAAAAATGTGGCCAGCAGTTCTGGACTGATGTTTGGCCGGGTCATTTCTACAATTGCTTTTAGGTCACTGTTCAGTTCAAATCGATTATCAAAAACAACAGAACTAAACTGAAATAGTTCTAAAGCATGTTTCTAAATCACACTTTTAAATTTTGCGCAACACTTGATAAAAGTTGCAGAAAAATGTTGCATGTGAAAAAGAAAAAAGTTGCAATATGAAATTCCCGGAATCAGCTTAAAACATCGTACTACACAATATCTAAGTATTTTGGAAGCTGTTGGAAGCAGTAAAAAAGTTGTAAAAACTTGCCCTACTCATAACGCCTGAAGAAAACTCTAACAAGCAGCAAAATCAAACTGATCATTCGTTTCATTGGCAATCAAACTAAAACTTTTCCACAGATCTGATCTTCCGCAGTCAACAGATTTGAGGTAAAAAAAACACGTTTCAGTCCAGTTGTGACTAGCTGTAGGTTAAGCGCTGTCTTATCCATTTAGAAGGGCTGCTAGACTGAATTATTCCTCACCAAGTACGACGGTAGCCTTGGAAAATGTTCACTTGCCCACCACAGGCAAGAGTCTGAGCTAACGTTTCGCAACAATGGGATGCTACATGACAATGTTACAAATGCCGCAGGACTACAGTACTGTCGTAAGCGCAATGCTGGCAAACAGCTTTAGTACATCCACGTGGTTTGCAATGTTTGAGCTGATTAAGTTCATTTGCTTTGGCTCAACACTCAGTTGCCCGCACAAAGAACTTCACATCCCGCGCCCGCTCCGCAACCGCACCAAGTACAACCAGCTCCCGCCCCGCAGCAAGGTAACCCGCNCCCGCCCCGCACCCGCCGACATAGCAGTGCGGGTTCCCGTACCCGCCCCGCAAATGCGGGTACCCGCAACCTNCACGGGTTAACCGCCCCGCGCAGGACTCTAGTTGCTATACACTTGGATTGCTGGTCACAAAACGTTGACAAAAGCCATCAGGATTGTCGATGACACAACCCTTTGGAAAGAGCTACTTGTGCGCACTGCGAACTATGAGAGGCAAAAATGTAGTAATTGCATACTAACGCAAACACGATAAAAGAAATAAAAGACACTTTTGTAAATAAATCACAACGCACATTAATATGAATAAGCGATGGGGTGGTGCATTGAATACGATAGAAAAAACAAGAATGAAGTGCGTGAAGAGAATACATAAAAAAGCACATTTGAATTATTCAGATTGTTCCATCTGATTCGCTGACCAGTGCTCCTAACTTCAATACAGTATTATTTTAAAATTGTCGTTCCCAGTTTTGCTTGAGTAGAATGAAAATTTTGAAATATTTTTCAACAAAAGGAAGAAAGGGATTTTGTCAGGCGAGTGATAGAAAGACCCCGCCATTTTGTTAAAAGATCTTTGCCTTTCCTATTACCTATTTCAAATACAGTAGGTTTTCCGTAATTCTTTAAGCTATGTTAACAGGAAAGGTGTTTTCAAATCCCTGAAACTGAGGCCTATTTATTGATTTGGTTTTGTCTTGTTAAGTTCAAGCTGAAGTCCTTTATTTATTGAAGATTGGCAAACGCTGGGGGAGCATCCATGTTGGCCTTGAACGTGGTGGATGGTAACGGAGGTTCTCCATGTAATATACTTGAAATTGCTGTGGACGGTGTCTACCTTGACCGCGGTGTACCACCGAGAGTAGGAAGAAGCTTTTTGGTTCCATCTTCTCGAATGGATTGGCTGATTGTGTGCAATAGTCCCGGAGAATACTACGTGAGTTTACAAAATAGTTTGGTTTGTCTGTTTACCTTATCTTTGAAGCATAAATTTATATGATGACTTTTTGATCATTTTTTGTTGTTGAAGTATTTCCGGAAATACACGTTTGAGGGTATCGCTGTTTTTCCATCAACGTCTTGATTTTGGGCTATTTTTACATCAACGTCTTGATTTTGGGCTATTTTTCCATTAACGTCTTAGTTTTGGGCTCTCATCTAAACTGGAGAAAGTCGAATTACCATAACCGTGGACTTGGCCAGGAATGAAATTCCTGATCTGCAACATTTTATTAGAGGCAAAGCTTTGCCCCTTTTGCGCAGTGTGAAAAAATGCATTTGCTTCATTCCATAAAAGGATATTGCAAGGATAAGCACCTTCTAGGGAAAACGCCACGACCTCCTGCTTGCAAGTTACACGTTAACCTAATAAGTAAAAGCGGCACTGCCAAGTAAGTAACATCATCGTTGCTAATAAACGACCTACACATTCTTATCCATGTAAAATCTCTACTATGACACGTTAAACTTTTGATGTAGTACTTTTTGTTGATGCGAGGACCACAACAGCAGGAATGCAAACAAATCACCGCCGCACACAGCAACACCAACGGCAGTACGATCGAAAACACAAAAAATGCGATTGTGTCTTCCAGACGTAGTGCCGCTTGTCGATTCTTTTTCTGTTATTTCTTCCTTTTAACAACGATTTTTTCACTCTTTAATTTGCTTGTAAGTTGCCTAATCGCCTGAACCAGGTACTATTTTGATTTAACGACATCAGGTTTACTTCATTGTTTTGAATCTATCCTGCAGCAAGCAGAGGTACTGTAATTCTTTATTGTCATTTGAGCGATGCGACTTCTTAGTGGCACAGTTCTGCTGCGAGTTTTTTTGCACTGCTTCCATGCGGATTTGCTACTTGAGCTGGATTCCCCGCAATAACTTTCCACACTATCGACTTATTGTGCTAGGCCTCTTTTGACTGAGACGTTACATTTACTTTCGTCGCGGAGAGTTTTCCAATGTTGCTGTGAATTAGTGGGAGGAAGAATGAAGAATTGAGAACATGGCTTTAAAATTGAAAAATATACCAACAGTAAAAGTGCACGTAGAAATACATATATGAAAAATCTGCTGCATTCTCTTGCGAGTTTTCTGTCCACGTTCATTTTCACACTTGAAAAGCATTCCCAGTCAAACACTGAAATAATCATAACGTGACAAGAAACAATTTTCGCAGTTTGTTTGATTGAGATGAACAAAACGCTTTTTTCACAGTTGCAGAACTTGAAAGTGTTTCCAGAACGGTTTCAAAGCTTTTACCAACGTTACTCGAAAAACTAACACGAAGTTCACCATACCACGTTCACTGTCGTACTTTAGGTTATTTCTAAGTTAAAAAGATAAATAGTACAAATAAGATTCGTTTTTTCATAGTCATTTATACAATGTTTTCCTTCCATTCGTTGTGTAAATCTAGAACTGAAACCTCAGTGATGATTCGTGTATCGTCGTTGTGCATTGGCGCTTCGTAACAAGTGATCTTATGACTACGAAGTACGCAAAGGACACGCGTGTGAAACTTTTGAATTGCAACCATTAAACCGTCGCTTGCAGGTTTTGGGACTGATGATGCGTAATGTTACGGACATCGATTTATTTGAAATATTTGCTCGATTGCATCGCTTGCGTCACCATTGTGAAGAATGTAGTTACTCGAAACCGTTTATTTTAGGCTTCTGAATTGTTCACATGCCTCATTGTCATCCGCAGCTGAAATCGTACAGCAAAGACATTGACCGGTGGTCCTTAGGAAACAATCTACCTCACAATCAAACCTTACTCACGTTAAACGTGACCGGCCCATCACGACAAACCAAGCTCCCAACTGAGCTCCCAGCCAGGCCACCATTTGTCGGGAACTTCCTTAATAAAACACGTCAAGATATACAAAGACGATTTGTGATTGAAGCGGATCCCTCGCTTGGTCTTAACAGGGATAAGTTTTCGACTTCAACATTTTACAGGTATATTTGCATCTGAATGAAACTTGTACCGATAGCACAAGCGTGGAGGCATGTTGGTTATGTACGTAAATGAGCATTTTATTTTAATTTCTAAAACATTGCACGTAAAAGTATATAAAAATCGTATGAAAATATTCACCTGCAGCCTTAGCTTCTGCAGCAAGCGACAATTTTACTCTGGGTGTTTCTACAAATGTGTGGTCCCCGGTCTTTTTTTATCGCTGCACACTTTGGAAATCAGTTTTCTTTACGCGGCACAAAAGCTAATATCTTAATCTTAGAAAAACGCTTTCTTTGGAAGAGTCTTGTGCAGTTGGTTCAACAAGGCAGCAGTGTTTGTCAAAAGGAACTTCTTAATGGTAGTCTTGGGATTTTCAGGTACGCCAAGATATTCAGGTAATTGCAGTGTTTGTAACGCCTACCATGAAACTTTAGGTATAAAGTTGAAGTGAACACTCTTCAGGAATGGTATCTGATAAATTCAAGTCCTTCATCGCCCCACCCGATCCACATACACATCAACAGTTTTCAGGTTTGTAAACAAAATATTTGTTCATGAGGAATGTTGCTTATCGCAAACCGCGTTAAAACCAAACGCGAAAAGGTGGTGCGTCTGCTTGCATAGCTTTTCATTAAGCTAGACTGGATCGAAATATTGAGGTGATTTTTTTAGCAAATCTGCAAAAATGCTACATAGAGAAATTTAAAGTTTGAAAATTGTTCGGCTTCTACCTATTCATACATTGTCACGTGTGGTTTGCACGAAAAATTGAAAATATTGGTTTTTGAAATATAGGAGGAGGAAATACGATGAAGAGCATAATTGACAATCGTTTGCTTCTTGCAACATCTTTTCTAGTGGATGACTGTTAAGCAGGTTTTCCATAAAAGCTGTTGGCTTCAGCATTGTTTTCACTAATGATGTAAGATCTCACATAGATGTGCAGCGGCTAGGATGTTTTGAAAATGTGTTTTTTCCCCATGCTGGGGAAATATTGATAAAGTTAATTTTCGCTTTACGGTAAAAATACACGTTCAAAATAGAACCCTCAACAATTTAATACGTCCTCACACATATCAACCCAAAAAAGCGCATCATCAGTAAAGACAAATTTTAACAGTAATGCACAAATTAAGCATAAATTTTTTGTCAGTCACCCTCTCCCTGTGGGTATTCAGTTTCTATCATTTTCTAATTTTGTAGGATAGTGGTAAAGCAAAACTCCCATAGGCCTTTTATATTTTTGTGGGCGGTAGGTTCGCATTTTGTGATATCATGCTTATTTCCTTTTTTGTCTGTTTTAACGCATCTTCGATTTTTTAGCATGTACACACTGTCGCGCAAAATCATTTTTCTGGTATTTCCTTAAGGCGCATAGTAATCAATTCTATTTTGAAGGAAAGGAATGCATGAATAATACTGCATTCCACTACAGACTTTGCAAAACGGGAAAGAAATGACAGAGCAGATTAGAAAGACAGCATACCAGAAATGCACTCAACATTTGGGGGTTAAAATAGCGACAAAACAGGGTCCATGTCAATTTTTGGAGGTAAAGAGCGATAAAAGATCAGCTAATTTTGTACCCATAATTTTGGCATTAAACCATTAACGCCCGAAGCTCAAATATTTTGAATTTTTTGGTTCATCCGTAACATGTTCTTCGAGATGATCTCCTAAAACTTGTTTTAATTTGTTTGTCGTGAATTTGAATTTCTAAAGCCATTTTTTGGTCATGTGATATATCATAAGCTGGGCACTTAAGTGCGTTAGCTGCTATTGAACGAAAGTCGAATCGGCGTTTCAAGGATATGCACAGGCGTAACCACCAGATTTAGCACATTTTAATGAAAAAAGAAGAGTTCGCCCTGCAAAGACTGCAAAGCCACTATGTTGGCTATGACTTCGTCCAGTCATAAATTGCCGACCGATAGAGCAAGAGAGTTGTTTAAAACCCCTGAAGAAGCAGAAAGTCTCCGAGAGTCGATTTGTTTCAAATTTGGCGCTTTTGGCTTTGAACATTTTAGTGTGACATTGCGACTGGGAGAAGTTGTGAAGATTTTTTTCATAACGTAATTAAGACCTGAGAAAAAGGTTCAAGTCGCATTTTAATCGTTTTTTTGTTTTAAATCAATTAGACGAATATCTGTGTCTTTCGAGCCTTTTGGCTGTAGCGTTAGTTGTTGGCAAGTTATGGCCAAAAAATAAATATTTGTTTAACTAATTCGCTACGCCATACCTGTCTGGATGAAGTCTTACCTTGCACTTTATGCAAACGATTTGATGCATTTGTTAAATGCAGCGCACCAGTCTTTGAGTGTCTGTGCAGTTTTTGTTTACTAAACAATCTTTTCCATCAAATCTTACAATGTAAAAACTTTTTTTGGGGGGGACGAACACCTCTTCTTGTTCCCAACTTAGGTCTTAATGGTAAAGAATCACAGTCTGTCTTATGAAAATCAACAGTGAAATCATTCAGTCAACACATCAGTAAAATAACCAAGCTTATTTTTGCATCTTTGACTGAGCAGCAAGCACCTTTTTCAGACAAGGTTTTGGTGATGCAGTAACCAGCAGATAGTAGGTTAGTCTGCTAGTAATATGCTAGTCCCACAGAGTATTCGCATCAAGCAGTTTCTGCTGCTGTGGGTCACTGTTATTCAGTCCACTGATATACAGCCTAGCTTGCACACATAAGCTTTCCAGAAGGATCTCCAAATTTTTTGTTCGAGGGCCACATAAACTATTACACAACAGTCCGAGGACCGGGCATCTTACGTAATGTAATTGTTTCGGTTGCATTAAACACAATCAACAAATTTTTGCAAATATTTTGTGTTTTGTTGACAATACACAGTCCATAGTTTGGTGACTCTTATGCAGCACAAAGTGATCTTAAAACTTTGAATCAATTGGGATCTGGTCTAGGATATCTCTTCCAGCACTTTTACTTTTCACAACCTAACAACACTATGATCGTGCAAGACAAGGTTACACTACCGTGCAGACGATTCTTAACCATACCAATTGATTCTGACGCACTACATCTCTAACTCAACACCTTTTATTGTCACTCTTATAATTTGCTTTGGAAAAGAATTTTTTTGAAAACTCTAGTCTAACCTTCAAAGTTCTCAGGAGGCACTTGTTACTGTCCAGCGTATAATCTTTCATATAACTGATAAGAATTGTTTCCCAATTTAAAAAACAAAAAGCTAGAAAAAACGTTTGGTAGAACGAGGATCGTTACTATGCAAACAAATATAACCACTGGTTAATTCACGTATTTAAGATATGTTCTGGGTAAGAATCCTCACTAGCCAGTACCTACTAATAAAATTTTCATTTTTGAAAACCTACATAATTTATTGTTAAAATTTGGCGAAGTTGTTATCGTTTCAAAAATCTCAATTCTGCAGGTATCATTAACTGTCTCTAGGTAGCAACACCCAACCACAAATGATAGTGAATCTTTTTAGTTTTTCTTATACATTAATTTTAGGAAGGTTACGTTTCCGTATGAAAAATCATACACTGGGCATTAATGAGTTCTACACAATTTAATTATGTTTCATTTTTCCAACATTTACTACGGCTTGGGCCCCTGCGGAGCTTTAAAGGAACGTCGACGCACAGCTCACCAATAATATGAAAAACGTATGCATTTTTATGACATGACAAACAGTGGAATTTCAAAAAATTCAACCGATCATCTCAATTGTAAGATTGGGGAGACATTTGCATGATATGCAAAAAATAACTTACGTGAATCTAAAAAACTTCTTCACATTAGTCTCATTTTTATATTTCGCCTAAAACCTGCCTACATTCATGTCAAAAGTTATTTTGTTCTGTGTTTATATTAATCTGTGAACATTGTGCTGTTATGTGGTGAAGGTTATCAGCTACAATGAATACCATGGACCTTATGCGGCTACTAATAACAATGGACAAATGAGGCTGTGGAATCAGAGAAACCAGACGTGTGCATTTCAATACGATCGCTACAGTGAGTTGTGTAAATAACTTTTGGTCACACATGTTGACCGATTTCCATATACGTACATGGATCACTTTTTTGTTGCTCTAATTCCCGCTTTCATGCATTTTGAATGACTGATCATGTTCAATTTTTTGTAAAATTTAACAAGTGTTAGCACGATTTAAACAGTGGTTCTCAACCATTCTGCTGCCATATCCAAACCTACAGTTTTGTTAGAGAGCATAACTAAAAAAATTTAATACATGTCAAGTGGGAAACTTTGTTTGATTACAGAACGAAGTCTGTTACGAAAAATATTAGAAGTGTTATTGAAAGACTGCTGAGAACCGCACAAAAGGTACTTGGGGGCCGCATGCGGCTCCCGAAACCGCGGTTGAGAACCACCTAGAATTTAACTCTTTGGCGTCCGGCTGATTTCGGGGATTTTCGAAAGAAAACGCCTAAACGCACATGGCTTTGCGCGGCAATTTCTCCTGTCCGGTATGCTCTGCAGACCCGGTGAAAGTCTCAAAAGACGCGGCAAGTCTTCTAGTCTGCACTCGAAAAAAAATGTTTTGCTTGGAGGGCGCGTTTTTTTTGTGAGTGACGTCAAAAATGGAGGGCTTTTAGGCCACTTTGGCTCATTTTGCCTGGCCCTGGGTGCCAACCGTTAGGTGATAGTATTTCGCTGATGTTTTTACTGAATACTAGGCTACTATCCGAGTCTTTTGATACAGTGGATGACCTGCTGGGATTTCGGGTTCAAAAGTTGTGATGTAAGCTAGAAAAAATATTTGACTAATTAGTTAATTAGATAATTACTTAATTTGTTTATTTTAGATCATAACTTTTGAACCAGAAACGCTAGAAAGTCGATCAAAAGGATCAAAAGACTCGGACTCGAACCTAGTTTCCAAGGAAAACTTCAGCGAAACACTTCCTAGGCCAGGCAACATGAGCCAAAATGACCCCAAAACTACTTCACTTATGACGTCAGNCACAAAAAATCTGCAACCCCCAACCAAAAAATTTTTTTTCGAGTGCAATCNACTAGACTGGCCAATCCGTTTGAGCCGTTGAACAGCTCTCTAGCGCAATCGGCGGAGGAGCTAGGGCGTTGGTAAGGCAACCGAAAACTGCTGTTTTT
>JGI24158J21664_10006548_pt1 | contig 15369 bp, 10 predicted proteins | sample Ectturendosymbi3_FD_21664 | JGI IMG/M metagenome (IMG submission 21664) | reverse complement strand
CCAGGTATTATTGAAATTGAGTATGTTTTGCAAGTTGAACCCTTTAACGTAAATGTTGGTAGCTCATGAGCTGCAAATGACATAAACGCTCTCTTTTTTCATTTTGCGTAAAAGATTATTGCAACAAAGAAGTTACAACGTAACCGTCAGTTACGCCACTGGCTTTCAATACCCACCAAAATACTCAAACATTGTAAGTAACAGTTAAACAAAAAGCAAAAATGACATATAGGGAAAAATAGTAATAAAGTGTAAAAATTTAGGACCATCTTTATTTCTGAAATGAAAACTACAATTTTCTTCACAGTAACTTTTCTTGCTTTTTTGTTGGCAAATTCCTCAATGGCAATGTCAAAATTTATTTCTACTGTCAACTGTTGCTCTATAGACAGTATGGCAAGATTTCTCAACCGCAAGGGGCTCACATCAGATCTTAAGTAATTCTTGATCAGTTTTAGTTTCGAAAAACTCCTCTCACAGGTAGCAACACTAACGGCAATTGTGAGGAAAATCCCAACATTATTACCATATTTGGAACAGAGTTCCCAAGGTTACATTTTTGAATAAACTGCAAAAGTTCGAGGGGGCCTTCTTTCTCTACTGTGAACTGCACATCGGCAACAACGTATAACTGTGATGCAACAGTAACGTTCTTCTTCATTGCACAACGAACAACAAGCGACGCAACAACTACATATGTTTCTTTTTCGGCTCTCAACCACCTGTACAACCAACTGGCCCACTTGGAACCTGAATGCAGCACGGTGATCTAAAGTTTTTCATAATCACCCATCAACATATTGAAGCAAGAAATCATTTCCCCTAAAAAAAACGAGGAACCCTCACGGAACCCTTAAAACTCACGTAACCCCACCACATGTTTTGAGGAACAGTAGGGTTCCGTGAAACTCCTGTTGCAGAATACTGAGCAAGATTATATTTCTCCACACACGCGGAATTCTATTTTGACGAGCACAAATCCAACTACACATTTATTAGATTTACACAGAAATGTTTTTTAAGACCCAGCAAAGCGCTTTTATTCGCAGGTAAAAAACTTAAGAGCTCTTACAAAAGCTTAGAGCTCACTACAGCCACACGTTTGCCCATCCACCACACTCCTTCTAAGTTTTATGACGTCATATATGATCTACGACCAAACGTCAACAACGACCCAACACTCGATCTATCAGACGTGTAGTGAATCAGTAAAATTTGACATCAAGTTTGTTGGTAAGCGTGTTGAGAACCGCGTTGCAGCGTCATGTAAAAAAGCCCATTGATAAAACATCCCTGATACATGACTGTTCATTGTTGGCTAAGATAAGAATCGCTTAAATCAGGGGTGGGGAATATTCGGCCCGCGTGAACACTTGGTATGGTCCGCACCAGAATATCCGTTACCCAAGTTAGAGCACAACATCGCGTCAAAATGAAACTCCAGAATAAGCGGGTACCCAGATAACAAGTCAGAAGTCACCCTTCCTCACAGTTAGACAAAGGTAAAATTTTAGGATAAAATTACTTGATTTTGCCGCCCGCCAGCGATAATGCACAATTCATGCGGCCCATGATACTAAATAGGTTTCCCACCACTGGCGTAAATACACATGCCATAGTTTAAATTGCTCAAAATCACATACGTCCTTCGACTGCGAGTAGTGTCCCGACATTAAAACCACTTTTATTTCAAAACAGCCTACAGGTACAGGTTTATAGCCTACAGCACAGCCAATAGTGCCGCCAGGGGCGGACCGCTCCCCGCCCCCCTCAGCTACGCCACTGTAAAGGAAGGTCGGGTAATGAAGTGGTTGAGTTTGGGTCACCGCAGCAACACTTTGATATTGCTGCATAGAATACTGATTAATTAAGGCAAGTCAGGCAAATTCCAATGCAAACAGTCTTTGCTTAAGTCGCAAAGAATTCAAAGTATTTCCAACAGTTATAGTGCTGTGGACCTTCGTTGGTGCATGAGTTGTGTAACGGTAGGAACAAAGCCAGACCATTCGGGCAACATATTTTGCGTTTGGCTGGAGTCAGAATAGAATAAACAGACATGACATTGAGGATTCATTTTTTATTGTCATAAATGAACTACGGAGTGGCTGGAAGATCCAGAAAAAGCTCTTATTATCTAATGCACGTTGAAAGCAGAAGAGCTAATGACGGAATGACGACGTAGGATAAAAAGAGAAACATTCTATTTCAGTGAAAGCTACAAATGGTGCTTGGACCAATTCGCAGATAGCGGTAAACGAGTTCAAAAACCGAGTTTTAAACAACATTAATCAACACTATTTAACGATGTTTTCACATACTTTAAAAACGTAAATATGTCGATTCAAAAACATACGAAGTATTACACGTTCGTACAAACGCATGATTTAAATGTGTGTATTGTTTTCAAGGCGTCGAGGCGCAAAGCATGTCGAGTTCAACCCGAAGAAAACCCAGTCGAGTCGTTCTCAACAATCCTTGCTGGAAATAGCAATTTAGTTCTTCTAATAGATGTGTGGTGGCAAAGTTTGGTGGATGACACTGAAAACGAGCAGCGAAAAGCGCTCCGTTGCATCCCATTTTGGAAAAAGTAGCTTTAGCAAAAGACGAACAATGAACTTGGTGAAACGCTTCTTGCTATCTTACGCTTCTGNTGAAAGCATGAAACACTTCCAAAAAAACTTTATTAACGAACGAATCCTCTGGATATATTCCAAGGATGGGAAGATAAATCCTGCACACTCCAAAGAGATGGGTCATATCAACGATAGTATCTTTTCAGCCCGTTGGTGTTCTGATCCATGCAGTCTGATATTTCCTTGTAAAACAAGCCTGTCGACGGAGAGAAGTTAAGAAATACTTGTATCGTCTTTCCCTTGAGAATATGATGTTAAAGCTTTGCGGAGAATCCATGTTAACCTATTAACAGACAGTTGTGTCAGTCCACGTGACAACAAAAGTTGTGGCCAAAAGATCTCCAAAAACCGGAATATAGGGTTGGGAGTTGGTACACAGTACTTTGCTTGGAGTGATCAACGAAAGTGAAGCTTATCCAACGTGATGTCATGCACGAAAATGTTCGGCTCGCCTGTGTTTGTATTCGTATTTGTGTTTTCTTCTTCGAGCAAAAAAGAACAGCAAAATATAAAAACGCTAAAATAGGAAGTAAGAACGATGTTGCAATAACGCAGGTTGCATTGTATGGAACGAGCATAGTTAAATTTGTTGCATAAACCTTAATCCATTAATCTTATCAGTGCCTCAAGCTTACAAGGTTTAATTTTGTTCAGTTACTCCTACGTTGATGTGAACGTGTTCAACCGAGTTGTTATCGTGAAATTTTGACTGGGGTTGGGTTCAATTAAAATGTGCTGCACCCACCGCCCAGCAGTACCTTGTGTGTGCGTGCAACGTAGCAATCAAAATGGGATTTTACACCTCATTCTGAAATGGACTTTGCACGATGCATCTTTTCATGCTTTTTGACCATAAGCTTACAGCAGGAAAGAGAGTGGCCAACCACCAGGACTATCGTAACTTCACGGTTAACATGTCACTTGAAATCGAGATAAACTTTTGTTAAAAATTGTTTTCACAATCGTGTTACTCCTGAACGTGAGCATTTGCGGCAAATGCTTTGAAAAAAGAATATTTGCACCAACATTTTATTGTTTTAAATACCATTTCAGCTATTGGTTCAATTAAAGAAAGCGCTTTCACATTAATAGAAAGCAATAACACCAAACCATTCTGAAGTGAAGAAAGGCAGCACGGCACGAATTTTAGAAATTTAACCAAATAGCATGTGGCGCTAGTTGAACATTCTCGTGCGTGTAGTTCCATATGCGGTGCGATGTCGATGATACTCTGGTTTCCGAGTCGATAAACCACATGTGTAATGCACTCTCTTGTATAATCAACCGATGTTTGGTAATAAGAGTTTTCGAGCATTGAGTGCTGTTCAGCTGAAAACTGAAGGTGCAACAAGTTTGTTAATCAAATTCTTGTCAAATGAGTTACTGCCCGTGTTAGTAAGATGTTATAAAACAGCTTCAGAGAACTTTGTAACGAATGAACACGCAATGCATGAAACAGCTACCCGATTTGAAAGAAATGTAGTTTGAAGAAAGCCATTCGTAGTACACTGAATCAGGCTTCTGCTGGTCCACACAAGGAAATTGATCATCAAGCAACGGCTCAGGCGGTACTTCTACGTTGGTTTTTCAAACCTTGGCATGAAATTTGCGGTGGAATAATCTTATTTACAAGCGATTTATGCTGATTTATCAATTTAGATGGCAGAAACATCTTAGTTTCAATGCAGCGTGCGTGGTTTAATTTTGAAAAACGTTTGGTAAAAATGCATCGGTTACATTTAATTTTTTAAGTGAGTTGCAGCAATTCAGAAACTAGTACAAAAGCGGCTGTGCTTTTTTGTGAACTCATTAACCCCAACTCTACCCACGTACATCTCACTTTCGAAGTGTTAAAGCAAATAAATATTTAACGTGGATCGTGAAAATCACCAGTTGTTGAGCCTTGTTAGCACAATGATATAACTACTGAGCACAATTAACCGCACGTTTAGGAAAACCGTCACAATTATTAAACATGCTTAGCATGATATTTCTAACTGAGGAAAAAATAAAAAATGTGGTGCATTTATTTCAACAGTAGAAATCATTACAGATGCTGAACTACTGTTAAGACCAAAGATGTTTACAACCAATAAAATCGTAATTCGAATGCTTGACCGATTTTAACAGAATGGTGTAAAATGAAGATAATGTTACACACAAATATGCTGGTCAATGAAAGTATACTTCTAATTCTGAATGAATGACGCTACTCCAATAGCTCTCATTGATGGAATTGAGACAACCATTAACCAAGTAAATATGGTATCTTTGGGCCAATCATCCCATCTCCGTGATGAGCACCCCTAGGGATACATGAGGTTTACATATGAAGCGGGTACAAAGATACTGTTCAGGCGATTTCATGAAATAATTTTTAGTTGTTAGTGAAAACACTTGCAGTATTTGGGCCCCAGATTGCTTGTTAAATTGATCTACATTTTGCGGAGCGTTTGTTGTGAGCAGAATTTCACCAATAACTTCTGTTTTTTCTTTATATGTTCTGACATCGCAATCAGTTTACTATAGAAAATTTGCAAAATGTTTTAAAAAGTAAAGATACATTGTCATGTGGAAATTCTGGATTCCATGAAACGTTGAAGCAAAGTTAGTTTGCACTATCCTGCAAAATCATCTATGAATACCATATGTGCATTTTCTACACTCTTGCACATGCAGTTACTTTTCATACATAAATGAACAGACTTGGAAGCTGTATAACATCGTTTTTTTCAGTATCATAAAAGGATTGGGTTCAGTTTTTATGTTTGGCTCTGCAAAACAGTTGTTTATGCGCTCCACGCATACTCGTCTATGCAAACCTCCTCGAAAAATTTTATTATAACAATATTTATTTAAAATATTGCACTCCATTCAAACAAATGTAGTATACTGAGCTTTTTGATGAAGATAATACACTTAGAAAGGTATTTTTTAAATTTTCATAAAATAGCTCTCTTAAAAAATTTATTGTATTAAAATTTTTTTCATCGAAATTGTTTTTTATGAAAACAAATAGTTGACGAAAGAAAATATGTAAGTGAAAAACGTTTAGAAGAACTAATTCGTTTTTTTATGCAGTGGTTCTACAGCGCGGTAAGCAATAAAATGCCCCATTTTCCTGAGACATGCTCAGCTGCCTTCCAAGATTAAACCAATGAACTCTTTTGATGTTCAAGCTGCCTTATAATTAGAGCAGCAAAAGATTGATTGTTTCTTTCAAACACGTATCAAGGGACGGTTAGAAATGACATGACCTTGAGAAATTCGTCAATATTGACAGATGTGTAACAATAGTGATTTAGAACACTGTTGTTAAACAATCTCATCAAGCCTGTAATTATTAACAAGCGCAAAGTTCACAACGCCTGTTTGCCACGTCGGCAGCAATCAACTGCTTCATCAGCAAAAGACTCTGACACCGTACCATGCAATGAGCATGCTGTGTAGCATTAGTGGTGAGGCAAGAATCATAAAAATCATAGTCTGAATGTGAAGCGTAAAATTTGTTTGAAGACGTAACTACAATAATTATTTCGACTTTTTTCGGCTAGATGTCGCTCTTCTGCAATTCGGAGAAACGATCTGGGTTTTCAGTCTCTGTGGATTAGCACTATGGGCATTGTAAACGAATTTCTTTTTAGAAAGGTTTAGGTATTGATTCGAAGAACAGGTGATGTTCTTAAATCATCTTCTACAGATTCCTCGAATTTGTGCGGGTAAATTGCTGATACCTTGCTTGACCAAACAGTTTAAATGCTTATCTGCATACGTCAATCACAGCTGTAAGGTAAAAGCGACTTTGTTGAGAAAGTTAACTCCGCACTTAAAATCGAACGTAGTGTCAGGCTTTTTATCATGACCTACGTTTTGGTTAAAATCTGTAGTTCTCCATAACAAGTTTACAACTTTCAAGTTTTTGCATGAAGATACATGAATGCAGAACCGCATTTCATTCGCTTGATCTGGTACTGTTGCTTGTTTTCGTCTCAGATAGATACAGTAACTGCGGTGCTACGCGAAGCATTGCATCCAAGCTAATTTTGCGTATGAGCACTGATGGGCTTTTCTGTCCAGCGCAAAGTAGCTGTGCCTTGTGAAAATACTTTTAGAAACACGAAAAAGGGTTTTAGATTTGTTTTTTTCACTCAGGACGCTGAAGCAAGAACACAACCGCACCTCTGCCAGTGTTTTATCGAATTTTACCGAAAAAGCTATGGGGCAATTTGAAGCTATCGACTGTTTATTACTTCTATTGTTTACGAAATGTCTTCCATGCTCTTCAAAAACTTTTACGTTTATTTAACAGAGAAACTTCTGAGCTGTAAATAGAACCATGCCTTCTGCATTGTACGGCAAGTGGAAGCTTACTAAAAGTGACAACTTTGATGAGTATATGAAAGCTGTCGGTGAGTATAAGCAGTTTACAATGAAACTTTGGTTGGTATTTTGTCCTCTTTAAGTTTTAGATGAATAGGGTTGAGATTCCAAATGTGTCGTTTAATGAAATATAGGATAAATATGTTTCAGCAAAATGGCTATTTTAGCGGTTTTTAACTTGTAAAGCAGATTGGCTAATTGCCTTTGGCCAAACCTATTCTATGTATGAGCCGCATATCGTAAAACGCAAGTTACAAAGAGCCGCAACATCCCAAAACACGAATTTATTTGCAATCTACGCTTCTGTGACATAATTCTTTTTGGAACGACTTGCAAAAGTAATATTGTACTGCATGCTAGCTACCACAGTACCACTTTACAATATTTTTACACTTTGCAAAACAAATACATAAATTTTCGGAAAGCTCAAAGAGCCGCCTGCAAAAGTTCGAAGAGCCACATGCGGCTCGCGAGCCGCAGTTTGGCCACCTCTGGTATATATGATGTGCATCACTTTTACTGCTATTTTCAGCGTGTGCCATAAAGCTTTCTATACACTGTCCTTCTTTTGAGTAGTTCAATACGCTCTTCAACAAATAGTGTCTCGTTTCGTGCCTCATTGTTTACTTCTTATCGCAATATCCCATGGAGCATCTTCGCTAACATTATTTAATTTAGTTGATCCTTTCATTTGTTCGATTTCGATAAATAATTTACAAATGTGCTTCTTCGATCTAGGTGTCAACATAGCCTTGCGTAAGATGGGTGCTCTAGTGTCATCAACTTCTGAGATAACTGAAGAAGGGGGTAAAATCAGAATTAATACCCAGAGTACATTCAAATCCGCCAATGTTCTATTCCCACTTGGGGAAGAAATGGAAGAGCACACCATGGATGGAAGAAAATGCAAGGTGTGTCTCACATTAAGTGTTTTAGTGTGACCTTAAGCGTGATGCGAAAAACAATCGATGAGTTCTTGTTCAAATTGTGACTGACTTCACATGACTTCTGCGCGCGATGTGAGGAGAACGGGAAGGGAACTAAGAACAGCAGACAGAAGAGCAGACTGGCATCAGCAGCAATAGAGTGACCTCGGTCGAGCGGGCGTTATCTCTTGCTGCTGATGCTATAGCATAGTGGTTCTGAACCAGAGGTGCTCGCACCCCCTGGTGGCACGAGACGTCATTCCAAGATGTGCGAGAAGGCTCCGTCTTAGGGAAAGGAAGATGATCTACTTGCTTTTTGTTTTCTCCTGCCGCTTTTTGTTTTCTTGTGCAGTGGATAGACAAAAACGCGAGGTTCGTTCAAACCTATGTGTCACGATGTTATTCGCCTTAAGATTACGAGCTTGTAGTAGTTTTTGCTCGAACGAACTAGATATTGGCATTGTTTTTTGTGACGTGATAACCACTTTTCTGGACAGGAGTCTGAACGTAGTATACGAGTATATTCCGCATTTCATCATTCTTAGTGAACAGTTCTGAGGTGAATCGATCGTGGAGTAGATGAAAGGTGTCGTGTGCGCTGCCTTTCATATTGGGGTGAATTGTTGTTCTTGTGAAAGTTTTTTGTTAATTTGAAGAGATGTGAAGGTCTACTCTACGTAATGGCGATGCAATTGCTCCACGTAGGCCTAATAGTTACTGGGGGTGCGAGGTCAGAGACAATTTTTTTAGGGGTGTAGAAATAAAAAAGGCGTTCTTACCGTTGCGGGTTCGCATCCTCTAATCAACAGTATAACCTTTGATCTGCTGATGATCACATTGCGAAATCGAACAAAACCGTTGAAGTCAAAACTTGACAATGCAGAGCTTGATGCAGAGTTGACGAAAAACATGAATGCTGGCTGAGGTCACGAGTAAGCAATGTGAAAACTGCATCAAACATTTCAAAGAACGTTGATGATATGCATTGAATTATTTCAACAACACAGGGATGCTAAATAGTGACGTGGCAGAACACGCGTCTCTTAAGTTGGAAGGCTGCATCCGGTACTCATTCTGGTCATGCAAGAAACTTTGAAGATGGGTGCTTATGCCTTTCAAAGAAAGTCCTTCGAATCTTGCGCTTAACGTTAAAGTGCCAAAAATTTCACCCGTTGTGCTACCGATGACGTTACACCACTGCAGCCTTCACTAAGAAAATAGCTATGTGGTCTCCGGCTCCGGGAAACACCACACGGGCGTCCGCAGACCACCTGTACTCCCTAACCTGGGGTGAAACCGAGTGCAATGAAACTTTTTCCTACCTTATACATCAATTCACGAAAATATGGAAAAACGGTCGTAACATAACATCTCATGCCGTTTTTCGGAAGATCACGCTTGCTACATTTAATCCCACTAATCGAGAAATTTTTCTTCTTTGTTAAATCATTTTTACACGGGTAACTTAACAAAAACCTCTTCTAAATATATTCTAAATATATCAAAATCCCTTGTTACAGCACGGCCAGCGAAATATCAATTGCATTTTGTTTCAAAATGCGTGACAACACTTGAAGTTTCAACTGACAACGAAGAATTAGATCATAAAAAGTTGAAATATTCAAATATCCATTCAAAAATGAAATCAAAATATTCAAATGCTCACCTAAGATTCCGCAGTTCCTGTTATTTTTCTCATAACAGTATCAAGAGATCACAAAACCAGCTTTGTACAATAAAAAAAAACACCAAAGTAAGACATTTTCTTGCGCAAAATTTGGTGTTCAACCATAACACTTTTCCCAACGTTATTGGATTCTCAGCTTCGCTCTTTTATCCAACCAAGACGTTTTATTTGACTTAGACGACACTCGTGTGGGATGGAGAAAACAAGCTTCACCAAGTTCAACTGTGGGATGACGGCAAGCGACGAGCCACCCTGGACTGGATTTACGAAAATGATGAAATGAAACTGGTACGAAATGTAAAATGCTTTATCCATCTGAGCAAATAAAAAGCGTAAAGTAAATTGCAAATGCATGGAAAGTTCTAAACTGGCCGACTTTGTTTTGTTTGATTGTGTTGATCGTTCGATATTTATACTCCAAATGCTGCGCTATTGTTTCTATTGCAGACTTAAAAAAATTCAGCGAAAAAGATTTATTGGCTTCTAGTTTTTTCAGTGTTTGCTGGAAATGTGTTTTGATATAATTATCTCAACGATGTGTATATACAGAGACCATTTGACCACTCAATGGCTTGTTTAAACCCATAAATACGATATAAGTATGGTAGAGAAGGTTGAAAGCTGTTACATCTGTAACAAACACCATGGTCACGCCTGAAAATAAATTTCGTAAAAATCTTTTTTTGAAAGAGGTACTATAAAAGCAAATATAAGCAAACGTCGTTACCACCATTGCTTCGCAGTTGGGTCTACCGCCTTCTCTTGGTGAAAAAAAATCCAGGAAGATTGGTTGATAGTTAACAAGAACATCAAGATAAATTGAACAGTGCAGATGGCACATATTGCAGTTAGACTTCTGTACTCTTCAACCCTTCCATCTTGTTATTTCAACGTCCTCCTCTCTTCACACCTGTAATATATATTGTGTATCAGTCAAACCGACTATCATTGCGCACAACTTACCTTTGGTAAATTCATACCGTAATGTTTTTGAAAGTATCAACCACCTTTTGGAGCAACAGCTTTGAAACTCCTCAGAGCCTTAAGCAAGTATCAGTTGAAAACTGAGAAATTTTTTTTTGTATTTTAGTATACGCCAATGTTTACAGCTTGTTTAATTCTTCAGCTTTGAAAACTGCCTGGCAAAAACGATGCGTTTACCCGGAACCACTGGGTGTGGTCAATAAACACAAGTCCCTTCTATAAAAAGTATTTAAACAGTATAGTCCACAGCAGCGATTTGTCATAACTAGAGTGACGATGTACTGAAAAGAATGATGCTTATAAATTCACTAGATAGCCTTGGTCCACGCAAATAAACACTTGCTTTTCAGCCATGTGTTGCTGGAAAGGTCATTCCGTGCTTAAATTTCTGAGTGTAAAATGAAAACTAAAAAAGCTCCATTGCATTTTGATAAATGGGATAAAAAAACCTAAGCCGATTTAAAAAGTACAAACCAGTATTGTTTTGTGCAGAGATTAGAATGCGATGGCGTCGTGTCAACCAGACGGCATGAACGATGCTGAAGAGGAAGGTGGCTAATTACCCGAAAAAGCCTTGATCATCAACTTTGCGATTTGGAAACTGTTGGAATTAAATGCTTTCTACCAAACCAATATGCATTTAAACCAGCCTTAAGAAGCAACCAGTGCCGTAATGTGCAATATTATCCTTGCAAGTATTTACAACTACAATCACTGGATGGTGCCAGAGCTATGAATACGTTCAATCGAATAAATATTGATGTCTTGCATTTACACCGTGAAAGAGCATGAGATCAAGACTCCATTGGACCAATTTTTGCTTTATCCGACAATTATGTTTGAAAAGCACGATTAAGACGAAATGACTGATTGTAATAATGGACCAACACAAACACTTGTACAGCGGAACTCCTGCTTGCTATTTTTTACTTTTTATTTTCAGTGTATCATCCTTAGGGTAGTCTCAATCAAAGTTATAACGTGAATCAATCTGAAAACTTAAGCTGTGCTTGTTATTGCTTTCTCACTTAATACAAAAGGCTGTATTATTATCAGTATCTGTTTGACTTACGCATGAAATTTCACATGGCCACAATGCAACACCATTGGTGCTGACACCGCGTGTGCGTGGAATGCCGATCATTGCTGGAAGCCGCTTAGCTGGTGATGCATAACACATGGTTTTGCTTGTGTCAAAACAAGAGCTAAAGCTAGCTTGCAGCAGTTGAACAGCAACGAATTCGAGCTTGTGCAATGGCGGAAACAGTTTGGCCAGCCGAATTTACTTTCCTTGTGTCAAGTTTGGTTGCAGCCAGAAAGTAACGGACAGTACGACCCTGACCTCGAATTTTTTCTTACCGCAAATGAATCTGGATGAGCAAGCGTGGGCACAACTTTTATTTCATGACTGTAGCATAACTGTCATAACACAGGTGATTGTCACGCAGCCGAAACCGATCAAAGTTGGATATTGCCAACAAGCAACTCAACCTCAGCTTGTAAATGTCTAAATGGAGTATGATGGTTAGTCTATCGATAAGTTCCCCTGCTACTGGAGCAGATATATTTCACATTTTTTGTCATTCTGGCACAATCTACGCAACACTGAAAGCAATGAAATAATCGAAAGAATAGACTACGATAAAATCTTTTAATCAAGAGCTGCAGACGAGTAATTGCAACCGCCGGCCGGCTGCTTTCAATTTAGCAAAATTGCGCAGAAGTAAGCGCTCTCATGTCATAGGCAATCCAGTTCACTCACTGAAGCATGTAGTACGCAGCGGTCCAGCATCGCAATCGTGACGTGTGTATTTATATCCTATAATTGCTTTTGACGCGGATGAATTTTGTTCGAAACCGCTGCGGCGATTTTTCGATGGTTCTGGACTGTTTCTTGACTGTGACGGGTTCAGGCAGAATTAGGACAAATGAGATTACGTTACACGATTGGGTCGAGTTTCACAAGAACCTATTGTTTACATTTGCACAGAGAGCAAGCGAATTGAGGCCTTCTGCTTGGTTTGTTGGTAAAGAGCGTTTGTGTGGAATAATATTGCTTCACCTGTTTTATCTGTTTCATCCAGAGCTGGATAGTTTACTCGCGACCTAGAGTCTCGTAAAAATAGAAGAAAAGCAAAGCAGTTTAAACTTCCCGGAAACATATCTTGCGGCAGTGGCGGATCCAGACCAGGCGTTTGGGGGGGGGGNNGTCAAACTGGGGCCGCCAAAAATGTCTTCACTTGCTTAATACCAAAGATTGTCTGCGACAATCGTTGTGTGTCACACAAAAGAGGTTATCTTTTGTTGGTCAAAAAGTGGCTGATTTTGTTGGTCGAACTATGCTATTTTTCAAGGAATAATCACAGTTTGAAAGCGCTTTATATCAGTAATTCAGAAAACGTTTGAAACGGGTCCCAAACAGTGGGCCTCGTTTTTCACAAGCTACACAGATCTCGTAAATTTACAAAATGTATTTAAAAGCTATAAAAGCATGCTGCGCGCAAGCGTGTGCCACTGTTCTGGCTATCCCTGGCGAAATCAGTGAAGAACAGTATCTGCAACGTATTCCCGACCTGGTTAGAAACAGAACGGTTCTTCTTAGACTTGGAAGTGACAACTCATGTCCCACGATAGGACTCAAATAATAAGCTAAATGACTGTCATGTTTCCAAGCCAAGCTTGTGCATTTACATGTACATGAAAGACTTATTTATTGCTGAAGCGACAATCCAAAAACAACACGTAAATGAAAGTCATTTGCCAGGATACTATTTTAGGTAGCTTTGTTGACTATCGTAAAAAACGATCTAATAATCGCGTGACAGATTTACACTGGGCCTTAAAGCATTTTGCCCTAAAATACATTTAACGCCACTTATAAAGGTAGATTTTCAATCAAGTGTTTAAATACCGTTTCACATATTTCGACATTGGATTGCTGATGTGAAGAAAAAAACATCAATTCCACTAGACCAGGTTACTAAAAAAAGTTGTGAACCTTTTCAACAGAAGTGGAAGCAAGCGTGCTGAGCCCCCCAAATGTGCAATCAATACCTCCAAAATCAGGCTCTATAGTCTCCCCATGAAGTAATTTTTCAATTCATTGTATACTATTACGAAGTGCCAGAAGAAGCTCAAAGCCACCCCCAATGCTGTTGATCTGGCGATGGATCTGCTTCTATCCAGCCAGGCCAGAATACATAGAGGAGGATCAGCCTATCACCAATTTAAAACCACGAACCTTCGCCAGCACCACCGTCACCGGTAAAAAAGTTAAAGATTCATCAGAAGATTCCTTTTTTTCTCAAATGTATATGATGCAAGCGGAATTATCTAACAACCATCAAACTAAGTATTTTTCCGTCGGTTGCAGATTGCGCTAACCATGCCAAATTTGTCTTTTCATGGTCAGCGTGAGTTGTCTATGGGTTTGCAATTGCAACAAAAGGTTCAAAACCACACAGCCATCACTAATTGTTGCCTGACGCGTCGCCAGGTGGGGGTAAAAGGCGCCGTCATTCCACCAGTTGTGGACTGCAAATATTCAAGTGTTGAACAAAAATTGTTATGACCACGTCAAACCAATTATTCAATCCACTAAGATAGCTAGTATTTTGCCAAAGTTTCTGCGTCAAAGCTATAGGCGTGCGAAGTGGGGGGAGATTCGGACAAGAATAAAAAAATTCAGGAAAAACTTCCCGATATTTTTGGACAAGTTTCTGAAACAGAACCATCGCCCTGTAAAATTCTCCTATTCGTTTTTCCTCAAAGTGGCGCAAAAATTCGGGCAAATTGAAAATTTTGCCCCGCCTGTAGGGCAAGGTTCCCGTATGCCTCTGGTTAGAGCTGTGTACCATGATTTGTTGAGGCGCGTCCCTCCGCGCTGTAATCAGGGGAGTAACGACGAGGGGCAAGGGGCACAATTCCCCGGGCGCCGAATCACTATGAGGGCGCCGAATGACTGCGGGACGCCGAAAAGTCATAACAATGTCACACGAACTTCAGTACAGTACGTTTGCTTCCGAAAGAGCTCAGGTTCGAACATAGGGGCGCCAAACTTGCTTCTTGCCCCTGGCGCCATCTAACTTCGTTGCCCCCCAAACAGCAATTCAGTACTCTGCGTTCTCAATGTATATGAAGTGAGGAGTTGCATAAGTGCATAGTTACGTAGGTCATAATTCTTTGAGCTAATCGAGCACGTTCAGTGCATTTTTGTCGCATAGCGGTAGGTTGTTTACTAAGGTAAACATCTGTAGCTTTTTACATGCTGCATTATGGTTCAATCAGCAGGGGCGTAACGAAGGGGCAAGGAGGCGCAGTTACCTGGGCGCCGAATAATTTTGGGGGCGCTGAAATACTGCGGGGGCGCCGAATGATTGCGGGGACGCCAAAAAATCCCAACAGTGTCACACGTACGTTCTTCAATACAGTACATTTGCTTCCGCAAGACCTCAGCTTCGAAAATGGGGGTGCCAAACTTGCATCTTGCACCGGGCGCCATCTAACCTCGTTACGCCCTTGTCAATTTGGAGATTAGTTCCGTCAAGAAATCCATCGACTCACTTTTATGTTGCAAAACTACGACGCAGACAAACTGCGGACTCACGAACTGCACTGGCAATAGTCCTGAAACTGGGTTTTCGTTTTCATTTTTGAGGCTTGTAAAATCTTGAGTCGGTAATAAGTTTTCCACATTGCATTCCTATTTTTACTGCTGCCTTTCCTTTTCCTTTCAAGGCGGTCATCAGGCATTAAAGAG
>JGI24158J21664_10006547_pt1 | contig 15369 bp, 8 predicted proteins | sample Ectturendosymbi3_FD_21664 | JGI IMG/M metagenome (IMG submission 21664) | reverse complement strand
ATGTGAGACATGAAAGTCAATAGCAGTGCGGCGATCAATCTGATTGCCCAACAATTGTCGTAAAGCATTTGCCCATTTTGGGCAAGTTTACAATATGTGCCCAATTTTCGTAAAAAATTTGCCCATTTTCGGCGAGGTTGATTAATGTGGTTGAAAATTGCAATGAAGATAAAAAATTTCATGTCTCAACCTAATTAACTTTTATTGCAGATATAACCACAAACTTGAAATGAGGTTTTGTTTAAATCATAAACCGAACACCAATGACGTCTACTGGCGGAATTTTTGGATTTTTCGTTACTTTTTCGTTCATTTGTTAAGAGCACTTCCCACATTTTTGTTTGAAAAATTGCTTTTGTTCTTCATTATATAAAAAGTTTTCCAAAGTCCAAACGTTGTTTTTTTCTGATCGGATGAGCTTGGGAAGACTTGCTAAGTTGAAAAATATCCCGCGCGCGCGTTTAAGCCCGACAGTTAGTCCAGTATAAGCGACTAAACAAAATCTGCCCATTTTGGGCAAGGACAACAAAAGTGTTTGTGTTTAGAGGTTACCTGAGCAGGGTTAAACATAAGAGCAATTCAGGATTCAAGGCAAATTTCAGGATACAAGCACAAAATATTTTGAAAATGACATTTGTGATTTAACTTTTCTATCAGACAATCTAACTTTGTGTTTTTATTTTGCTGTTGTTTGTAGGTTTGATAACTTTTTCGACGGATCAGAAATTTCTGTCGCTGGCGCATTAACTGAAGACGGAGAAGGTGAATAAGTGGCCAACGCTTTGCATGCAGCTCCGATTTTGATGAATAGTGACATATCAGCTGTTAGAAATTATTTTAACAAAATGAAGATTTGCGCCAGCTTTCCAAAAACTACAAGTAAAAATTGGCGAAACATTCGTAACAAAACGATATGTTGCTAGCAATTTAGGAATTTCGCAAACGAATAGAATCCTGAGCTTCGCAACATATTTCTGCATATTGATGTGTGAAATCTTTGAAAAATTTATTCCATAACATTTTCGTGAGAATGCAACCTGGAAGAGACGAAAAACAAGTTACCGATAATGATAAAAGCAGAGCGCAAGGTCAAGGTAGCATTTAGTTCTTTTAAATTAAGATTTACTTATCTTTACCAATTGCAAATATTATGGATTAGACTTGAAATGTTATCTCAATCTCGCTTTAAGTTCATAGCTTGCCTTGATCTTTAGCTTGTTTCAAGTATTTTGCTCAGAGTTGACCACGTTTCACAACCAAAAGTTGCTGTTAACGAAGGACACAATACACAGCCTCTTGCAGAATGAAATTCGAGTGAAAAGCAATTTGCCCTGACACACGCTCGTTCCATAGTGTCATTGAGGAAAATAGTTTTTTTCTTTGTAACAAGGAAATAGCAACAAGTTTTTGTATGTTTTTATTCAACAGTTAGCGAATATCATCATTCTATGCCCAAGGCGTCGACTCGCTCTTGACGCTGCGTGCAATTCAAACTTTTCCCCTTGAGAAAAGACATTTTGTTTGTCCAGCCAACATCGGAAAACCTATCTTTTATCTTAGGACGTTTAGGCCTCTTTTACGCATCGTTGCAGACAAGATAACATCAATATCATTAGCTAAAACAGTGGTCTTCAACTTTTCTTGTATAATCGCCCCTCTACAGGAACTTTGCTTGAAATTCCTCTCTCTGCCGACGATTTTGTAGCGTTGTCAGAAAAAATTTTTTGTTTTGAAAATAATTCAGTGATAATGAAATATAAACGGTAAATCTAGTTAGGACAAAACAAAACGAATGCAAATACATTTGTAGAAAAATTGTTATTCATTTACAGAAAATAGCTGGTCCCAACAAATGCGAACCTCGCGCCTCCTGTTTATCTGCAAGCTTTTTCAAAGCAGGTTGCAAGCAAATCAGCTTAAGTCCTATGGAGTTTCCCTGGACTTGTTCATATTAAGACGACTGCGGTATTAATCCCCTACGTGCAGTACTTGGCTGAAACCTTACTTAGCAACATACGTCGTGGGAAACACCAGTAGTGATAATAGCTTCAATTTTCCCCAAATTTCCGGAAAATGCTCATTGCACTTGAAACAAACACTTGACCACCCTTGTCCATTCCACCCAGTCATGCTTGTTCTACACAATTCAACTTTCGGCGTGATTCTCACAACAGCATGACTTCTTAGTAAGCCTCAAACAACAGCTGATGAAAAAATTTTTGGGCTCAATAGTTTAGCGAAGTTGGGGGATGGTTCGACTTACTCACCGGTCCATATCCAAAAATAACTTCTGTTACCAACCACGGAGTTGAAAGTGCACCAAATGATTTGGTTCCAAAGTAGCAAACATTGTTTTTGTTTTTGGAATCAATTCAAACTTTTAGTATATTTTAACCTGCAGAAGTCACCCCTTCGAAACTGAAATTGCCCTCTTAATCTGGTAAGTCACAAAATCGCCTCCACAATGCATAAAACCACCCGCGTTGATGACCACTGATCTTCAAGATACAGCTTGAGTCGCGCTGTTACTGAAAGCAGCGAAGTTTGACCACGGTGAAAAGCACAACTGTTTCCAGAAGTTCCTATGTTTTTTAAATTGTTAGTTGTTTTTCTGTTTATTTGAAGAAGCTTGATATTTAATCCAAACTAACAAAGGTGTGATGAAACTATTCCTTGGTTTATTGTAAAACGGTGCGGATCGGTTTTAATACTTTTTCATTTGGAAATGAAGCAACACTAAGACATGTAATAAAACTGAAAGAAAAGAGCACATGTACTTGTAGTGGTGATGTAGCAGTGGTAACCGAAACATTTACGAACTGTAAAATAAATATTTGTAATTTATGATATGTGCAAACTTTCAGCAAGTTTTTTACAATTGTAGGTACAAGGGCGTACGCAAGGCGGGTTGTGGTTAAAAAACCCCTTGAGCTTGATGTTTTACGAAATCTTTATTACATGCGCAGAGGATTGATTGTTTTCCCATACTTTTTGCTTGTTAATTTGTCGACTGAATGTAAACACAACGGAAAGAATTTGCATGCAAATTTCAAGGAACAATGTAAATGGCCGAAGAACTACTAATTAGGCTTTGGTGGGAATCTGGGTTATCGTCTGCATCCAGAAACCATCTCACCACATTTGTAGACCTTTCGTCCACATACGCATGTTTAAGATTGTGTTTCATCCGAAACGATTGTCTTTTTTTGTCTGCTATGGTTGATCAGCGCAAGCGCTGATCGCATTGGCTTCATTACCATTTTCTGTAGCATGATAGAACTGTTGCACGAGCTCAAAAACAGCAGTTGTTAACATAGAATTATTCAGGCATTTCATAATATCTCAGCAGGAAAGGAAAACTAAAAGTTTGCTGGACTTCTACTCATAACAAAAAGATAGAAAGTTTTCTTGCGTACTTTATGCGCATTCTCAATTCTTGTGTAGTTTAGCAAAATTCGATCTTGCAAATCGGGGTGCGTGTGCGCCANCCAGTCCAGCCGCACACTTTCTGTGCTCGACTGCTCGTATTCGACGAGACATCAGCGCAGCCTCATTTTGCAGTTGTAAATTGCTCTGACGCAATGATGAGTGTGTTTAACTCCCCTGTTCTAACTTGCAGCCTGATATTTTTGCAGTTGTTAACTGCTGCATCGCAGCGTTGAGTATATTTTCCTCCAACATTCTAACTTGGAGCGCTGATAGTTTATATTCAGTGCAATGACGCATAAAATAAGGGGTGTGCTTGTTGACGAATATGCATATATGTCAACAAAATTAGCCAAAGCGATGGTTTGGAAACAAGAATATGACGTCCAATTGTGACATCACAAACAACGCACACCAAATACAAATGACCACCATATGCCACTGAATGAATCCCCCATGAAAATTTCATGCGTACGCCATTGTTTAGGTATATCAGTAGTTTGCAAACCACATCTTTCAGATACTGTAATCTGTGCCAAGACTGTTGTCTTGTTTTAGATTTCATCATTTTTACGTCACCGGCAGTCTTTGTTTTGTTTTCCGTGTTTTTTACGTCGTATTTGCTTTTTTACATCACAAGGCATTTTGGTTTTAAACTGATTGCATTGCCTTAGTGTTGCTATATTTCCGATTGAAAATAGATTAGAAACGATCCGAAGCATTTTTAAATTAAATGATGAATAGCTTTATGACAGCTTTTGTTAGTTTTGATAAATTGGTAAGTCTGAAAAAGCAATGTTGCCGCATCAAATTGTTTTGCGTATGTTAAAGCATAGATTTTTCAGAGCTGAGTGCTGTTACTGTTGGAGACTCGGTTATGGGAAAAGTGACCTTATTTAGCAAAGCTGAACATTTGGACGTTTCCGTTGATGACAACGATTTTGATATGGAAAAACTTTGGGCTTACCTTACAATTCAGCAAATGCAAGAAAAAAAGGAGAACCTCGAAGGAGACGACACTGTAAGCGCACAACTGTTTATGAAGATTTTCTTGAATGGGTGAAGATGCAGCTTTTTTACTTCCTATTACTCGCTCTTTTTTAATGTTCGCTGAGACAGACGCAAAATAGCCTATGTTGGCAAGAATATTAACAAGTTGTTGTCTGATACCTTCCTGTAAAAAAGTCGATTTCGCGTGTGAAAAGAAGAATGACGCAATACAAAAGCGACAAAGCAAGTGTTGTTTCTGCAATGCGTCACTACGTTTTTGCATGAAAACTGTCACAGGAATGCCATAAACAGTACATTTATGCAAATGCTTCCGTGCCAAAGATTATCCCTGCTTGTGGATATCGTGGCAGGCAAATTGCAAAACTAAAACACAATCATTTATTTTAGTCAAGTTGCTTGGAATTGCATCAGTATTCCAAACCCTCTCAGGCTGCGACAGATATTCGAATCGAAACCTGCAAAAGGCTTTGTTGAAACGTTAACTTTTCGACTTTTTCAACTTGGCGACATGTTAAGATAACGGATTGCCAAAACGCCTCTTTAGAAAATTTATAGGAGAAGCCTTCAAAACATCCGACTGGTGTTGTCAAGCTTATTCTTGCCTAACTCAGGACCACGTCGCATGAAAATATTTCTTTGTCTGAATTATGTCTCACGCCATTACATCTCCGTCGTCAGTTTCACTTTCTTATCGCAATTCGCAAGACAATTTTTGCCCTTCTTTCCTCTCTGCTCTTGCTCCCAAACTCTTCCGCTTTAAAGTATCTAACTTGTTCCTTGACAAAGAAATAACGATTGGTATTTTCACGCTTATAGCACTCACGCAACTACAAGCCTGGACATGCTTGGCTTGGGCCGCAGTGAACTGAGTATCGATGGCAATCGAATTTGTCAATATGCTTCTGTTAAGATCGAGCAACATATGCCCTTTGAATGCCGTTGTACCTACACCTCACGCTATTATTGTTGAGGATTCAGAAAATTCTTGTAGATAAAGGCGTCATTTCTTGTTCAGTATTTACGCCTTAAATTACAAAGAGCTAATCAAAATATTTTTGTTCGGACAACCAGATTTACCAAGAGATCCATTTATGTAGACTTGTTTATCGTCTCTAAATACCAGCAGCCAATTTAGGTAGAAATTGCCAACTCTACTTGTTTGTCATTCTTTTACGTGTGCGTGTATGCATCTTATTATTATCATTGATTTGCTTCATTATTTTGCATGTCAACTGCGTCAGTTGCTATTTGCGCGTTGACTTTTCTTGGTTTAATCTGTGCTTATAGCTTTGGTATTGTGTTTATCTCATCTAAATTATTTTAATCTCTTTTTTACTATGGTAGATATCAGTTAATGATAAATTCAGCCTGGACTTGTCATCACTGCTTGGCATTTTCTAACAAACAAACAAGCTATAAAATCATAGCATAAGTAAAGGCAATACAAATTATATATTAAAAAGAACTTGTAATCATACTTGCGGTATTGATTTCAGAGAAGAGTTGGCTTGATGGAAGAAAAGCTGTTGCGCTTGTCCTTGAAGTACAACTTCGTAACCAAACTAACATCGATGGTGGTCACGACGCCAGATGATCAAACGATCGAGAGCAACGATCCCATGCAGCGATCCGAAGATTTGTACCAAGCGAGTTTTGATCATTCTTCGTCAATTTTGTCTCATCACCACAATCCTGTAGTTATGGCGGCCCTGTCAGTCAGCGACTTACCGTGGCCATTTTGTTAGGGTGTTCACCAGGCTCGCAACCAGCCCAAAACTGCTTGTTGTCTACCACAAGCCATTCGAACACCTGAACAGATTGGCAGTTGATCATAATAATCAAACCACGCGCAGCACGTACGGTAGAACGTCGACAGCATCGGGCACGAACAAGAATTTCTTGATTTCATTTCTCGTGAGAAAATCTTTTCAATTATCTCACTGATAAGAAATAAATAGCATTTTCGACGTAGAATCATCAAATTCATCTACTGGCTTACGTGCTAGGAAGCATCCGTTTGTCGACTGCTATCAACATTCCACATTTTAGCGTTAGGCTACTTTGCACGTGAGCCTAGGCTCACTTTCAATGAAGTCAGTAATATTCAGCTTCGTGCATTCTCAGTTTAAAAATCGTCCAAACTGTTGCAGTAATCATCACACAGACAAATCACACCACCTACCTATACCCTATTTCAACCTGAGGTAAAACCCATCTGTACAAGTCCACCACAAGGAATCCGGCCTACTGCACACAGCTTGCTTCCACTGTACAGATTAAGCGGAAATGCTAGCAAAACAACGCATGACATAACCAAGTTGTTCAACAGGCAAGGTGAACACCCTGGCCAGTGTTGCCGCTGGGGTCAGTCTCGTGAACATCAGATTGTTGCTTATTTCAACATCAGATAACATCAGATTTTCACGTTACTGTTTCATATAAACAAAATTCGTCTTATACCGACATGTAACAAAGTATCGTCATTAAATGGAGAAGTCGGTTATGCGTAACGTAAAATGTTATCCTCAACGATTGAAGAAAACTTCTTCAGTTTGGAACGCTACCCAAATACACATAATGTTGAGAGACTAATGAATAAAGCGCAAAAATCATGAATCTGACTTATCTTCATTCTACTGTAAAAGGAAAGGAAATGTGAACAACAAAAACAACAGCCCAGTCAACATCAGATTTGTCGCTAAAACATTAGACATCAGAAATGTCTCTGAAAAGATCAGATCTGATGTTAAAACATCAGAAGTGGCAACACTGACCCTGGCTGTTATAGTTTGGCTCCACTGGCTTTTTTCTTTTGTAGTTTAGCACCACTGGCTTTTTTCTTTCCTTTGGTTATTTATTTAACTTCGGGTGTTCTTGAACAACCTGCAGTTATGCTTGAGCAGACAAGCAAAAATCGTTCGGACGTGTTGAGAAATATACCCGCTGCATGAGAAAACAATACAAATAAAGGTAGTTCTTGGCACAAATCGCTAACGAATGCTCTAAAGCGTTTATTTAAATTTTTTTTCTCATTTCCAGGATTTCACTGAACACCTTGAATACCCTGAATATCGGCCACTGCTGTCAGTACTCCAGGATCCTCAGTTACAGTTGAGCCGATCCTATTTCTCTTTCCATCACAGCAGCAGCCTCGGAATGTGTAAGTGCCCTGGCGTATGTTTTTCACTTGTGTGTATCTACGTTTGCTGACGATTGGTAAAGAGTTCGGGAGCGACGTTTCTCTCCCGATTTCATTTCCTTTCTCGGACGCACTCTGTAATTGAAGATCAGCTTAACAAAATACTGATGGAACACAGGGTTACTTTNAAAATTATNAAAATACGTGCCTTCGACTCCTTTTCAAGGTTTTGTAGTTTTGCTGATGTTATTCGAGCAGAAAAGATTGAAAGTTCACNTCCAAATTTACCTTTAATTGCAAAAAAATGCAAGACGTAAAAGTATATGTTTATCCACACACACTGTGCTATAGGTTGTCAAATTTATTAACCACCCGGCACTTGCACGTAAAGGCATTTTTGTAAATGCAAAGAAAGACCGTCTTAACGAAGAAAGTCATGCCCAGACAAATACCAAATCAATCATGCCATGAAGTACTGTTTTTGGTTATCTGCTTGGCCTCAGGTATATCAACAAGGCCTTCAAAATTCTTGTCTCTCTATAGTTGGCGTAAACTTTGCATGCTGTTTATTTTAATATGATTTTGTCAATGGAGTTTTAATTTGCGGTGTCTGGCGACTATTTTGTATTTTTTATGGTACAAAATAGTTTTACTTAGAGAGACTTTCTGCGCATGTGAATTTTCAAAGTACTAAAACTCATTAGAAAAGCATAGGACATTGGAGCTGATACGGCAGTGGTGTAGAGGGGTGGGAACGCNTGGAACGGCNTTCCCACACCTTTTTCACGTTTTGCTTTAAAATGAGTTTGAAGCTGTTTTANAATGGCTAGTTTTTGGACACATCCTCACACTTTTGTTTGTTTGCACGACATCCATGTGTTACGGTGGTAATTTGAAAACCTAGCATGTCCATAATTCTGTACCAGAAGGTGTTAAATTCAAAGTGTTTTTTGCCACAAAGCCTCAGTTCTATTGGACCAAGAAACCACAACTACTACAACTCCATCAACAACGACACCGCCAACAGCTGGTGAGGGTCATTTTTCCTTTCTGCTTGCGTTCATGTCCGATGCTCGCTTCTCTGTCTTCTTTACAGTTTCTCTGTCTTCTTTTTACAAATTAAAGCTTTATCTGCTCCGCATGAAACTGAGCGCATCGAATTTATATGAACGTAAGTAAGAAAGAGTTTTGCCGTCAGTGACAAAGCCTGACTGCTTCTTCACGCTACATGTTTTTGAAAGTTTCACTCTCGTTATTTACAGTGTTCCAACCATAGGCGTAGCCAGCGGGGGTCCAGGGGGTCATGTCCCCCAATTTTTCAGGATATTTAGATATTTTGGGCTTTTAGAGGCGGTATTCCAAACAAAATACTATTATTTGCCTAAAAACAAGCATTCCCCCCAAAAAATGTGGGCTAGCTACGCCACTGGTTCCANCCAATGCAAAACAAAANCTTTTCTTGCATCTTGACGTTATTTGCCGGAGTGAATCAGTGCAACGAAGTTAATTTACAGTGGTCACGTGACATATGCTGACCACTCCAAAACTCATTTCTGTTTCAGCTTCGGTGAACGTAACTTTTCCTGCGAATCCGTTGAACTTAACAACACAATGTTTCTCAAACATACAAATTGACCGAAAGCACAATATCTCATCACCAAGGTTTCCAGGTAAGCAAAACCTCTGACCAGATCTTGTCGTTGATGTTGAGCTACAGATTTACAAACAAACTTAAAACATGGCTGGAGAGTTGTTCTAGTTTGCATTTGCCTGCGCAAAAATTAGTGAATACCAGCCTAAGGAAAATTCCGTTTTGACAGCAATAAGACAAACTTTTCAGTGGCAAATCCAGAAGCTGCAGCTTTTTGCAGTTTTCCACCGAAAGAGCTATCATGCTTCTTTTTAGCAAAACGCCTTAGTTCTCCGGCTATTAACTTTTGATGACATAACATTTCACAAACGTCATGGTTATCTGGTGCCCCTTCCACCGACTGTCACTTTTCCGCCAATATCTTGGTTTGCTTTGAATCGCAATATTATGAAAGACATCTTTGCCTTTTGGGTAAGATCTGGAAACCCACGACTACATAAGCAAAACCACAATGTCTTCCAACTCTGTGCTTTAATTGTTTTCTGTGCAAACATCATTTATTTCGCATACGGATAAGCAGTTTACTTATTCTCTTTGGCAAAGTTTGGCATCACTGCTGCAAAATCAGATGTTCAGAATCCCAATTAAGCGCTTATCCTCATTCGGCCGAAAAATTCGTGTTGGCGATATATCATTTATTGCCCGTTTCTCATATCGCAAGTTTGGAATTCTTCAAATGTTGTTCAATTTCGTCCATTTTTGTCCATTCAATCTCTGTTTTCGGTGAAACTGGCGCATAAAGGCTCTTAATGTAGCAATCATGTCAACACATTTCTCAAAAGCAAACTTGCAACTAATGCTTCTTTCCAACTGTTCGTCCATAGATAAAAAATCAAAGTGCGCACACGAATTTGGGTGCTTTTATAGTGGATACATTTGTACTGCAATGTTTTGCGCATTCTGTGAACCTGGGCAAGAAACTAGCATGTAGGTCGCTGCCCTAATTCAATTATTTAACTTTTTTCGCACTTGCTGTTTTGTCGTCACGACGTGATAAGTGTAGCAGTGAAATTTGGATGAAACTAGTCACTATTCATTTTTGTGATGCATAAAAACAACGAAACCAAAACGCTTCAATTTATAACATTTTGCCTCATCAGCATGGACGGCATTTTTGATCAGCTTTTACATGCAACTCACGAACCCATAAGCGGACAAGAAATTTTACCCTTGAAGAAACTTAGTTTCATCATCGTAGTCAGTGAACTCAAATGCCATCACGAGACGTCATCCTTTTATGACCTCATTGTTACACAGCAGGTCAAGAGCATTTTGGTTTTATTTTGAAAGTACCTCATTGGTAAATGTCCTCTTTCAACACATACATTTCCTCTGCAAACAACATCTGGCTCCGACCGTTGAATTTCTATTCAAATTTTAACTTGTAAGCTGGTTCCAAATATTTTTGTTGTGCCAAAAATCATTCACGCGTCAGCAGTTCCAGAGCTTTTCGTGAGGTTTTTAACCGATGCGATCCCGATATCCATAAAATCACAACAACTAACAATTTGGATATACCTATTTCCGAGGTGGAACCTATAAGTAAGTTTAACTTGCGAAAGTCTTTGGTGTGTTAAAAAATACAGCACGTAAGCAATTGTGCGGAAATACGACGATGTTTTGTAGGTCGTTGCTTCTGCTGGCTAGAAATTCTGCGCAAGCAACATCCATGTTACTTTGACATTTGCAGGCTTGTATCCAGCCAATACTGAGTGCGTCTGGATGATCCAGAAAGCTACATACCAAAATGATGAAAATCCAAGCTTCATCAGGCTTTCCTTTCGAAGGTTCGATTGTTTGAAATAATAATCGAAAATAGTTGTAGGATAAAACTTACAAATGCTTGTAACAATATTTATCGATTGACATTTGCAACATACCAGCCACCATGACATAGCACATAAAATGCTGAAATTTACGCAATGGCTTTATCAAAACTTGATACAGAGCAGGCTCGTAGCCAGGTTTTAAGATTTGGGGGGAAATGCATTTTTAGGATGGTAAGATTTTGCTATTATTGTATGTTTGAAACAAACTATTAAAATTTTTTCGGGCACAACAAAAATTGGGGGCACTGCCCCCAATACCCCCTGTGGCTAAGGGCTTGCCGCAGAGGCGTTGCCAGTGTCTGCTACACACGGGAACAAGATCTACCTTACGTTTCAAGCCGTAAAGTTCAGATTGTTTTGTTTTTTATTACCGTGTTGAAATTGTAAATGAATTTAATTCATTTTACAGTGAAGTTGGTGAACGAATGGCATCGAATATCTCCCCGTCCTCTGGTTCCTTAAAATTTAGCTGCTAAGCAAAATCTGCTTTTTCTCTAGACAAGAAAAGTGAAGAAGTACAAACCCTTATTAGCGAATTAGATGAGAAAAAAGCCATTCGTCACGATGACATTCCAACGAAACTCCTTAAATTATCTAACTCTGTAGTGACACCTCTTAACTCATATTTTCAACAGATGCATGACAGAAGGCAGCGCCGGATTTAGATGGTGGGGGGGTCTGGGGTCCAGGCGTGGTGGGGGGCTCCGTGTGCTGATACAAGATGTTTAGGTAGGGGATGATCGATGAAGTCACTAGTATTTCCACATATCATTAATTTTCATAACATAACTTTGTGACGTCACATTTGTTAACTCAACTGTACCAAAACTTTATGATGCCCCATGGTTTTTAACAATAATTAGCGATGTGTGAAACTGGTGCAAAACCAGTCACTAGAAGAACCGCATCTTCTTTTTTTAATATTTTCTTGAAAAAAGTTCTGAAAATTTTTTGGAAAAACTTTTTGGGCGATCCAACGTTTTCATTACCTCTAAACGCCAATCCTCGTTCAGCAATAAATTTTACGACAGACATCAAACATTGCAGGCAGAGGCGATATCCGATTTTGTTCGCTCTGTATCAAATCTTCATAGTGTTTAATTACATCTGGGACCAAATGTAATTGTGGCATCTATATATTTCGCTGGATGCTCGTGGCTACTCAGACGCTCAAGACGCGTGCTTCCAGTCGAAGATTCCTTTTCTAATCAGAAAATGCGCACATTTAGTCGTATCCGCGCACATCAGTCTTCAAGTGAAACATTTAACACAAGTTTGCGAAAGAGAAAAACAAAGCCAGCTTCTGTCAACTACTTCGCCATTGAGGTTATGGGCCATGGCAACGAATATAACATTGTGGTACATTTGCGTGAGACGTTTCTGTCTTTTCTCTATTGTGGAACATCATGTTCTAGAAATTACTTTTCATCACAATGTCAAAAAGAACCTGTTTCGTCTTTCAACCAATATTGCCGCATTTTTTCCGGTACACTAGCTGGCCAGAAGGTCCAAAGACCGATATCGTTTCCTCCAGTGATAGCGTCAGCCATCTCATCTATCGTGTTTTTCGATGATACATCTTGACGTTCTTCTGCTACTGCACTGCTGGTTAAACTAGGTCTAGTTTCATCGTTACGTAGATTTAAGTCTGTCACATGTTCTTCGATTTTCTGTCCTCAACAAATGATACTTTGGACTTCTCAATATTCTGAACCTGCTCATTAGAATCAACCAAAAATGATTGCAGATGTCTTAATATCTAATTTTCCAATAAAAGTTTCCAATAGATAATTTCCAAAAAAAGTTTCAGAACAACAATTGGCTTGTAGATGGACATGAAGTACGAATGTGAACCTGGGTATATTTGAATCATCCTTGGCAAACTAGCATAAAGTGATAGCTACTTGGTTACGCTGCGAGCAGTACGTTTTTGGTACTCAATATCACAAAGTCACAATGGTCTTTGCACTCTCTTTTGTGAACTTTGTAAATGCAACCACACGTGATTCACTCAGCTACAAAATCATTTAGTCCTTTTCTGCATAAAGGGATACTTCTGACGAATTTCTTCATTTATGGGCATTATTGATCAGCTATAATTACTACAAAGTACTACACTAAGCTATGTACTATACGCTGATCATCGTATCACAGTTGATTTGCAAAGCTAGTACAGAACCTATAATGGAGTCAGAAGTCCTCACTCTAATGCCAAAGTCATTGAGATATTGAAAAAAGATTTACCACTGTTATGTAACGATTAATGTGAAAACATTCCCGCCTTTCCAGCCGAGAATTAACTCAACCAAAACATAGATCAATTAGACAGCTTGCAGGCCCTCTCATAAACTGAGCTATACCACCAGCTGGTACCTTGTTGCACTTGGGTAAGGACAGCTTACTGCATGTAAATACAATATATCATACCAGTAGCACAACTGACGGTTGAAAGAGGGGAGAATTTTCCCCTTGGCAAGCTAACTGTAAAAACCGTTCTCCCACTGAACTTATATTTCGCTCTTGGCATTCTTTTGGTTTTCAGTACGTTGTTGTTTTATGTGTTTTTCGGATTATTTTCCGGTGATTTAGGGTTTTGGTTTAGCCACCCTCATCCGGATTTACCATCATTCCTCAAGTTTTTTTCTGATTGTTGGGTAGTGGGCCCTGTACAGTGGCCAGTGGGCCCCTTTAATCTAAGTTTACCATCCTGGCCCAAGACTTTCGTTACGCCAAGACCCAAAATCTACCAGTAACGAGTAGAGACGAAAGCTAATGCGTTTTACTTGGCTTGACCTTGCACTCACTAAATTCAGGTCCCTGACCGACTTTCAGAAAAACAGTAAGTGTAATAGTTGTTTCGTCGCACTATCAAACAATATTCAGGTGAAATACTGCCGTCTGGACGACCGATAAATTAATAGCGTCAACAAATAAACTTTCCTCGCTAATAACAATGACTACGTGGCACGCACATGTCGTAACCGACATATGGCTAAACACATAGACATGGTGGGGGGCCTCTTGTTGGTGGGGGCCAGGCCCCTTGGACCCCCCTAAATCCGGCGCTGACAGAAGGCATATATCCTTTTTTCAATCATTTTCAATGCTCTTGTGATGCAATAAGGACCTTCCAGGGCAAAGTGCCAGCGTAATTATTGCTTTCGAGTTTTTTGGTATGTTTGTCTCTTCGCGTAACCAAAGCATTTTTTGAGGGGGAAGAAATGTTGTGCATTGTTTTTGAAATAATATGCCTTTCTTTCGACCTTCAAGGCATTTTCTATGGTCAAACGACTTCGACAATCAACAGCATTTTGTTTTAAAAATTTTGTGATTGATAGTTTGCCACTGATTGGCGGGTATTTTTGTAAACAAATTTCGCCATTTTGGCTAGACAATCGTGATGTGTATTGTGCAGGGGCGTAACGAGGTTAGATGGCGCCTGGAGCATGAAACAAGTTTGCCGCCCCATGTCCGAACCTGAGGTCTTTCGGAAGCAAATGTACTGTTTTGAAAAAAAGTGCTTATGACATTGCTGGAACTTTTTGGCCTCCGCAGTGATTCGGCGCCCGGAGAATCGTGCCCCCTTGCCCCCCTCGTTACGTCTCTGGTGTTATGCAATGAAAATAGGAAAATTTTCCGAAAGCAAACAAATTTTCAAGTCCGAACGTCATAAGCATTTGCAATTTTCGAAAACAATAAGGCATGGATCTTGCACAGACTGCCAAGAAAGGTTACTGCGGCATTTCAGGTTTCTTCGTGTAGTTTTGTGTCACTTCCATGCCTACCCCACGCGTTTTTTCGGTGTGGACTTGTGCTTGTTTTGCTAATAATAAAACGTTTCGGACATTCAACAAGCTGCTTTTTTAAGGTTAGATATATTTGAGAATAATTTCTGAATTGTTTTGGAGGTCCGCTTCTGCTCTGGAAACGTCCCAGTAAGCCTGGGTAATGGTGAGAATGCAATTTAGCCAAAATGTGTATGGTTGTCAACCGTGTTTGTTAAAAAAATTACTTGAGCAGTTGGGTCTCCACTGCTATGCAGTCAGTATATATCCGGATGAACTCGTCCTTGAACCCCCCCCCTAAACAGATCCTGGATCCGCCAATGCTTAGCAGTTCTGCGTGGGGGCTTTGCATTTGTGTGGGGAGGACTTGACATTATAAAATTAATCAAAATTCCACCTATTTATAGTCTTTCATGTTTCAGTTTTCGGGGGGGATTGGAGCTTTGATTGGGGAGGCTAAGCCCACCAAAGCCCCCCGTGGCGACGGGACTGCTGAAGGGTCACCTTGACAGTTTCGGTTGAAACAAT
>JGI24158J21664_10006546_pt1 | contig 15372 bp, 9 predicted proteins | sample Ectturendosymbi3_FD_21664 | JGI IMG/M metagenome (IMG submission 21664) | reverse complement strand
ATCGGATGAAGCAGAACATGTTCAATCGGTTTCATATTCTCATATACGATCATTTTCAGGGTTATATACAGGGGTGTGTTTAAGGGAAGGCAAGCGAAGCACTTGCCTCGGTCCCCCTTTTCAGAGCACCCTCAAGGTATTTCCGACCACATCATAATTCAGTACTCTGCCTTCAAAGGGCCCCCAATAGTAGTGTTTCCAACCCGGGTTTTCCTGAACCCGAAACCAGGGTTTTGGATATTTTCTACTACCCGAAATCCGTTTTTTTTCAGCTACCAAATCCGGGTATTTTAAAAAACCTGGAATTGCTGTCGCATTCAAATATTAGTAATTCTGATAACAATGAAGTTGCAGATTAGCGCATGTAGCGGCCAAATTAGCACGTTTGAACTTTCAACTATTATCATGAGGCACGAGGTGCGCGTTTTGCTTGGTGACAATCGTACGTTCGTTGTTGGTTCGTTTATATTTTCGTTCAATTGACCTATTTAGACGGATAATGACGTCATTTTGCACACAATAAGTGTCTACGCGTACTTTAGTCTTTTCGCTAACCAAAATAAATAACTACCACGTGAGGTAGTTCTTCAAAGGCATGTCGTAATTTCATAGTTACTAGTTAGTTCATTTATAAGCTGTAATGTGTTATTTCATATACAAGCTATGATTCATTGCAAAATCAATTCGTTCCTTTTCAGTTTGCAATAACTTTCTACAAAATATTTGGTTTTCCTTTAGAAGCGACTTTACTAGATTTTTAGTTTAAAGGCGTTATTGATCAAAGAAAATCAGACGCTTAGACCATTTTTTATAATACAAGGCTCAGGCAATACCAAAGGGCAATTTGTGCTCCGTTACACAAACGCAGGTGGTTCAAGCACCGAAAGTTTAATCAACCATTTGAAATCAAAGCACAGAATCCATGTAATCCTTGAGAGTGAAGACCACAAAACTATTCCAGCACAGGAAGAGATCCGATAACAAATTATGAAAAAGGAAATGAGTATTTTTGAGGCTCCAAAGAAGAGGTCAACTAACCTTGAAAAAACTGTCCCATGCCTTAATTACAGTCAACCCCAAATCAGTGGAATCAGAGAGGACTTTTTCAGCCACAGGACTATTTGTCACAAAACTCAAACAGATTGAATGATGAAAGTGTGGTTTGATTTTCATGCGTCACTATCATAACATCATTCAAAAACTGTGCTTAACTTAATTGATAATTTGCTAATGAATTGCGCAGGGACCAACAGTGGTAATTTCACAATAATCCTGAGTTTTATTGCTCAAAATCGCATTCATTTCAAAACCCGAAAAAACTGGGTTTTCCCGGTTTTCTTTTCTCAGCTACCCGAAACCCGGGTTTTCAAATTTAGCCCTGAATTGGAAACACTACCCAATAGCAACTGTTATGTGTAAAGTACCTTGCTTTCAATGGGGCCAACAGCAACTGTAACGTACAAGTAGTCTACTTTGCTTTCGAAGGGGCCCCCAACAGCAGTTGCAATGTGTAAATACCTTGCTTTCAAATGGGCCCAAATTAACTGTAATGTATAAGCACTTTTCTTTCAAAGGGTCCCCCAACTTCACTGATTTCCTGTGTTTCATATTTCAATTTGGGAATTTGGGGGGTCGAAGCTGTCTTTGGTTGGCTAAGTGGTGAGGGATCTGAATTTGGGGCCCCTGCGGCAGTTTGAGCCCCTCCCAATTGGGGAGTATGGAGTGCGGCTGATACGGCTCTGTTTGTAGCCATATGGCATCAAAAGCACATAACGGTTAAATTAAATAACGGATTGTTAACAAACAAATGAAGAAACGGACACCGAGTTTCATCAGATAATACTGCGACTTGTAAGTTATAAACTTTTTCATTTAAAGGGGGAGGATCTCGTTTCCGAGGCCTCGCTCACATGCCGGATAGAAGTGCTTGCGTGCCAAGTTCGGCACGCGTGCCAGGGGTTGCCCACCCCTGATATAGTCCAGGCCAATAACAGTATTTTCAGGCTGACCTTGTAAATGCTGGGCTTTTCCTAAAAATAGCGGCATTGGTTAAAAAGCGAAATACAGTATCTCAGGGCAGTAATGCTGCCATCAGACGACCTGTAATTTTAATCCAAATTTACGATTTCGCTGCAATCGTTTTCCCAACTTCTAATTTTCCGAATCCTTGTTTTTTGGACTAGACGAAATGAATCTCTACTAGATCATCACGATTAGTAAAATACAAGGACAGAAAGAGTTTCACAAGTTTGAAAGTTTCTCAGCAATATCGCAGCTGTATTGTGGACGAAACTTAACCTTAGTGCTCACAACACGAGGCATTCCACTTCGAACCCTTTAGAAACGGTCAGAGTAACGCTGAACCTTTTTCGCCATTAAGCCGTCCACACTTTTTACAGCAAAGATTCAGCCTGACATGATTTTCTTAGCATTAACTTCTGCCTGCAACACGAGTAGATGACTCACTGTACAACTGCACATAACTCAGTGGTATAAATTAACTGCCTGCGGTGAAGCAACAAAATCACTTCAAATCTTCGTTAGTTTCACGGTTATAAAACCAAGCCATGATGCAACGAACACGAATCAACTAATAGCAAAACTGCTTCTTGCCAAAGCGCACACCAGGTTTCGTGCTGATCACTGTCCCTCGTTTATCTCGCACTGAACTTTAACGCAAACCGCTCTCAAACAAGTAGATGAAATATATTGCGACATGAAGAGAGTCGCGGTTACTTGACCTCAACAACAGACAATCATTTATTTTCCTACACGCATTTTCTCTCATACCTTGGTAGAGCGTTTTACCTTGAGTGTAGCTTGCAGAACTTGTGTTGCCATTTTTTTTGAGGCATTCTGGCAACATGGCCGAACTGTTGTGGCTAAGAAATAACAGGATATTCCGCTCAGAAACGCTGCAGGATTTTGAATGGACCAAAACCCTTGCCATTCCAAACACTTAGGGCGCAATAAAATAGCAGATCAACAGAACCGAACTAATTATCCAATAGCTGCTGATGACTAAAATATGGTTTCTGAAAGGCGGATCATAATTTCCAACAACTCAAATACTGTATTATTAAGAATAGCCACTCATGAATTTAGCTTCACATTAACGTCAGTACAATCCTCAAAACTAATCATGATTTCCTTGAGAGTAATTCTATATAGCATCATGCGTCTAACTACCTCTTGATGCGCCCCAAGAACACAGTCTGTCGAGGAGCGTGAATTCCAAAGTTTTACTTTCGAATCGCCTTTGCATTCCAGCCACGAAGCAGCTTTACAAAAATCTTGGTGAAAAGTGCGGGCGACGATTCCACATCAACCTCCAACAGCGATACCTTCGGAATTCAGCAGCAATATCACCACAGCGCCTTCGTCTGCTAGGGTTGACAATGAAAAGACTGATGTCGAACCAGCATCAGTTGACAAGTTTCTTTCGTTGAGCGGCATCTTCTTCCCATTCGTATTCGACTTCAACGGCTGGTCTTTTTCGCTTCACATTTAAACTTACTTCTTTTTCCTCCTCCGACTCTTCTTCGCTCGATGCTGACGCGTTCAAGTCCTAAGAGCATGACCCGACAGCTCAGTACAAAGAAACGCTTCGCACATGCACCATGCTGGAAGTGCACCACGGTCACTACCCACAGCCTCACGCATCAAGGATTTGCATTTTTATAATGAGGCGAAAGCAAGTGGTTTGAAAAGGTTTACCGGTAGAAGCTCGATGTTCGTACAAAGTTGTATTTTTTAACTTAATAAGCAGTAGCAAAATACATTGGCAAAGATCAAGCATTCTATCTGGATCTTAATCTGTTGTTTTATTGAGCCGAAGACCAGCACGATACCTCGTGGTGCCAAACTAACGCGTCCACTCGCTTTTGCCAACGATTCATATTTTTTTATGTCACGAAAGAGCTACACACAAGCAATTTTCTGAAAGACCCAAACCACATACCTAAGGCTACCATCGATCTAGAACCAAAAATAAGGACGGCTAGGAAAATTTGATCTTACCACCTAAAAAGAAAAAGTTGTTTCTGTTTGCACGACTAACATCAGATTACATTTTTGTCTACTTATCTCCAGGAACCATTTGCTTTAAGAATGTCTTAATCTCGACTTCTTGCTTTAATCGTCACGGAAACGTTTTTTTTTCGCGTGCTTATTTCTTGAATCAATTAAATGCTAAACCTTCGCTACAAAACCAGCTTTCTTAAGAACCCTAAACAGAGTAAGACAGCGTACAGTGCTAACAATGCTTGATAGTGCGTGACAACTCTGTTCTGTGCTGCAAGATTTTACTATTTTTATAACGTAACAAAACTCTGATTGCAAAATGTTTACATCGAGATAGAAATGGTCTGTTTGTCTATCAGATATTGCTTATTTAAAAGTGTTACGCTGCAGAAAATAAGAAAAAATAAGGACACAAGTCACAAATAAGGATGTTTCTTAGAAATAATGACAGTAATATTTTCTAAGACGTAGTACTGCAAAATAAGGACAAATCTTAGAAACAAGGACGGTATGGTAGCCCTGCACATACCTCAATGTCGCTCTTATCCGACTCTTCAAAATCATCCGCAGCGACATATTCCACTTCATCCTGAGGCAATAGAACTTTTAGTAACGTTTCGCAAAAAACAATACGCGGGAGAAATATTTACCAAATACGAAAGTCACTGCTGTAATAAGTACCTACATCACGAGCCAAATGTAACTGTTGCAGTTAGAAAGATACAAATGCACAAACGCCTACAACCAAATAAAAATGCAATCAAACGACTTCGCTGTATGGATTAGCACGTAGTTATTGTTGCGTCGTTCGAATTAGCAATTAGTTCAAGTTGCAAATAAGGAATTGGCGCAGAAATGCCAGACTACAGTATGTTGACCTTAGTGACTGGGGTTAAAAAAGAGTATATATTGGTGGTGTAGGTACACTGTGTTTCGAATAGCTTTGAAAGCTGCAGAACAAAAATTCATATGGCATAGAAATTATTCTCTCAATGTCTGCTTAGAAAAAACAACCGGCATCATACTACATATTTCTGCAAGTTCTATTAACACCCATTAATAAAGGCTTTCAACAGGTGACATATGAGATTGGTGTTTTGTCGCGGTATGCTGTTTCAAATATAACTTCGACACTTAGTTTTGCCCGACTACAGGAAAGGGTGGGTATCTAGATTTGCGGTGGTTCATACTTAAATACGAAAAAAATTCAGCAGCAAACCCTTGACTTTTTGCGATGGCAAATATTGGCAATTCAGTACGGATTATTAATCCGGATACTGGCTATGTGGGGATAAAGCGCATGTCACAGAGCTGGTAGGTAGGGTTCGAATCCTGGTCGGGTCCCAGCCTCGTGCTCGGTAATGGTTGGGCGCAGCTTCACTTAAGATGATGCCGTTGGCCTGCAACCAATGCAGCATTCACCAAGTAAGTAGCCGCGTGGTCCACGGCACAGAGCAAGCGGCGATGGGCGCTTGCAGACCACTCCTGACACTCTAAAGCGAATTACTCCTGAGATTCGGATCCTTCTGTGCACCACCTTAATCCAAAATGCCATTTTAAACCGGATAACAGGTAATGAACCTGTATCTCTGTGTGACAAGTGCAAATAACTGTTGCACTTGTTTTGCTCTCACAACTGATAACTTGCGATGTCAGTGAGTGACGAAAACGAAGAAAAACGGCGTGCATAATGCGGCATTACACTCGTTTTTTACGTCGTTCCTTTGCACTGCAACTTACGAACAATCGAAGAAAATAGAAGTGACAAACTATCTGAAGTACAATCAAACACGCAGACACGCCAGGCTGGTAAGCAACAACGCTGAAGCGGTCGCTTTTGTAAAAGAAATTAGCTATGAGTGACGTCTTCTGGGAGATCTTTTCCAGAGTGGGGTCAGTCAACTGCTACCAAGCTGCGTTCTCGTTTAACTGGCGGACATCTACAAAGTCGTAATATATTACGCTGCTATATACTCCTGATTTGATTGTGTTCTTGTGAATAATAAACTGTTAGGAATATATTTCAGTATATGGATTCGATTCAGCTATTCCGGAATAGTAAATTATTCTGAATATGTGTATTTTTTATTGCAGAATATCACCATCTATCGAAAAGAATCCTTTCACAGGTAGGAATCAAACAATATGATTTTATCAGAGTACATATTTCGTCTGCAGAGTAGGCATCATCAGTTCTTATTCAAACATTAAAGAATATACGATAGCCTAGGGAAAGACTAGGTCGGTTCACTATTCACAGATTAACCCAGCGTATAGCAGTAACATGAAAGCATAATCCAGAGCAAGGTGAGACGCTTTTTGAGCCAATCTTGTAAAAGGTGAATTATACTGTAGTAGGATCTCCATGACACAGACAAAAATGGATTATATTGATGTTGTCTTATGTGTAGAACAAACAAAAATCACAGCGCAGTTTGGAAGAAGTCGGTCAAGAGAAATAACACTTCAGGGGGTTAGCAAAACTAACAGAAAGCGAGCATTCGGAAAAGCACTGAGTGCTTTATATTCGGGAAGACGAATTAGTGGCAGGCAGTAATACTAGTTAGTAGGTTGGGTGTGACCGTGATCCACTGGTAAGACACGCGTGAGACGGATCAGGCTCGCACACAGGCCGAAAACTGGCAGCATTTTCTGTGACCACTGCCAAAGACGAGGACGGCGCAACCACTGTTGTTCTCTGGGATCACCAGTCATGTCAACAAGTTTTTTTGCAAGGCTGTTAAAAAAAACAACTTTCCACATACACCGGTGTTTCGCAACTGCTTGAAATACGCAAGACGTTTAAGAGGTCACTGAATTGCCGATCCCTACGATGGACCATCAAAAACTCTGCCACACGTATAAACAAATCGTATTTAAGAGCTCAACAATCCACATGGACACAGAAGCTGCATTATGTGCCAACCGGTCCACAGACCACCAAAAACCAAGCGACGACAAGTCAACTATACAGCGAGTGTGAAAACATCACACGATTCAATAAACGCAATTACTGCGTTTGAAAACTGCACAGTAGGTGGAGGTGGACTAAGAAACACGGTTTGCAAAATGTTAGATGTGACGAAACTATGCACCACGGTCGGCAACCTTTTCCTAGTCGCGGGCCAAACACAAATTCTGCAGGGTATGACGGACCGTATAGGCCTACTAATTTTCCACCAACAAATCCGTTCCCTTTGCTGTTTATGACGCTGATCAAACTTGGGAATTTTAATCAGATTAGCTCCTGATTTTCACAGTTCACAACGTAAGCCCAAAATACATTTATAGCACAGTGCAGTGTCTCATAAGTATGCAGTACAAGAAGTTGCAAGGAGGGCAGATTCATAAAATATCATACCACTGGGCGACCAATACAGTTACTACAATTTGTAAAGGGGCTACGGGCCGGATGATATTGCTTGTCGGGCCGGAGGTTGCCGTCGCGAACGCGACGGCTTAGGCCATGTATGTACTCGGTTTAATGCAGTGTTTTTCGACTGGGGTTCCGCGAATGGCTGCCAGAGGTTCCGCCGAAACAGACCGAAATTGCCTGGGACGAAATTCGTTTACTGCAGAAAGTCGGACAGACACTTGGATCATTGCATAGGGCAGGGGTCATTGCATAGGGCAGGGGTCATTGCATAGGGCAGGGGTCCGCAAATACTTTTTGTCGCGAACCTGAAAAACAGTTCTAAATTCTCGCGACACAAACATTTCGTGAGCATATAATTTTGTGGAAAATACTTTACACTTAAATATCAATTTCAAGAGCAGTATTGACAGTAGCAATTTTTTGCACGAAATTGTGTGAAACTTAGCACATAAAACAGTAAATGATTGTATTTATTCTGTGTAATGAGAATGGTAAATTTAAAATGTAAGATTAAATTTTTTCACGACCCAGAGTGGAAGGTCTCGTGACACAAATTTGGGTCACGGCCCACTATTTGCGGACCCTTGGCATAGGGTTCCATGAGCAACGCAAATATTTGCGGAAGGTTCCGCTGCAGCAAAAAGGTTAAAAAACACCGGTTTAAATAAATTATTAATTATAAGTGATTTTATTGGTAAAACTAAGATTTCTGGTTAAACTCCGTTAAACCAAGCAGTAGCTTGTGAAGGTTTGGTTGGAGTAAGTTTTGCAGTTGAGTGCTTGGTTTCACGCACAATGACGCTACGAACACAAAAACTTGAGGAAATGTTCATTTCAAACTTTCAATTAAAATCTATCGGCGCAGTACGACGCAGTCTTCAGTAAATGCTGATAATCTCAATTCTGATTTACCTCCGATTCTTCTTCTTTAACTGTCTCCGAATCGCTTTCAGAGTCTACTTCTTGCTCCATAGCTCGATCAAACGCAGTTGCGGGAAAATTGTATATATCTCCATATGTTCCTTGTTTCAAACGTTCAAGCAACTCTTTTTCAATTGCCGTATCAAGTTGCGCAGCTACCAGAGCTTTTTGCTGTACAAGAACAACACAAGAATAGGCAACTATAGAACTGCTACAAAACCGCTCATGTACACTTTGGACTGTGAAGCCCTTCACCAACTTCAGGTCTTTTGCAACACAGAAAAAAATACTGCTTTCCACATTTTACAATACGATCAAATTAAATGCATCAATTACTGCAATCTACGTCCTATTTTATGGGTGCAGAGCAGAACTACTGGTTTGTGGTTGTATCAAATCATGGCTAATGCAGCAACAGCGTCGGGAAAACTACTGCATATCGGTAAAAGTTGCACTACAAACGCTTCATACCAACTACCCACCTCTCTTTTAGCTTCACGACGCTCAACTTTTTTGTTGATCGAAACAAGTTGCTTCCTAAATTGAAGAACAACACGCTTGCACATGTATTAGAAAATAATTAATGCGAATACCGGTAATCCATATAACCTTAATACCTATAAAACTTTCAGCACGACTTTCGATTTCTTAATATTAAATACCAACGTAAACAGAGTGTGAAGACACATGTTTCAATGAGCGTGTTAAATGTCAACGACATCACATTCACCGAGATTTGATTTCCTTGAATCAGGCCATACATAATACTGGTTTCAGCAAGCGGTAATTACACAAGCACACACAAACTGATAGCAAAGAATTCAAACAATTTTTATGTTTACTTATACTTACTGTCTTTTCAGTGTTAGTTTTCTGATTCTGATCAGATACTGATAAATTTTAGTGTAACGTTGTTTACACTTGTGACGAAGAAAATATGGCCAATACACAAGGTTTTCATCTATCTGTTGCAATGCTTTTTCGTAGTTTCTTGATAGTTTCACTTTTTCCCACATACGAGCGGGAAACGCTGCCCGCTCAATTGTTTTCATGTACAAATAACATATACCTGGAAAATATTCAAATTATAGTAAATATTCCTTGAGCCATTAGTTAAGATCACTATCTCTTACAAAACCTAATATGTAGCAAGTAATTCCTTGATGCATAGGCAGACAGTGACACTTAGTCACTGCTTTGACTTTATAAAAACACAGATCAAAGTACATTTTCACACCTTTTTCTTCACGAATAGTGGCATATTGACTGTTGGCCAAAGGACAAGAATTTTTGCTGCACAGACCAGTGACATTGTTTTCATTCTTGCAAAAACGCTGTGTTTTTGAAGTCCGTGCTCTGAATAATAAAAATAATAAAAACAAGTGAGGAATTTTTCTGTCAACAGCAATGAACCACAGATGACACCACAGAAATGTTCAAAAACAGTCAAAACCTAAAATGTTCATGTTGATAAAAATTTTACTTTTAAATAGAATTAAATATTGAAATAAAATAAAACTGTCAAAACAAAGGTGCTATTGAAAATCCTAACTTCAGTAGTTTTATTAGTAGTACAGTATATTATGAGCAGTATAGTTATAGTGTTGGCAGTAGTTTTATTGTCTCCACATTGAACAGACATAAAACCATTTTTACAAGCCCAAAATCCGAGTTGCACGATGGAGCAGGATTAAGTTTCACGTATATGGGATCTCACTTGCACAAAAATAAAGTGTAAGTTGAAGTTATTAACATTCCTTACCAACACAGGAAGATTAGTATTGAAGGTATTATCTAAAATCAAACTATTCATTCAACTGCTCAAAAGTTGATGCAAGTAGATGCAGTTCAGACAGTGAATTTTCAGCTTCACTTCCTGCGGAAAATGTTAATTACACCAATCCTTTATCACAGGGGTGGACAACATATCAATCAATCGACCGGTAGATCGCCGAGTCTCAGTTGGTCGATCATGCCTAATTTTGCAATGAATTGCCAAGATACCAAGAAAGAACATTTTTCAATCAATATTTCAAAAAGTACATAAAAAATGAAAATGTAGTGTTTTATGACATTTTGTACTTGTGACTTTATTACCGACTGGTCAATCATGAGTTATCAAGAAATTTTCTAATCAATCCCAGTCAAAGACAAGCTGGCCACCCCTGCTTTATCAGAATCATTTGTTTATAGGAAGCTGTTCTTTGAAAAATCAACTTCCTCTGATCTAATTTGAAGACCTTTCTGTCAGTTTACAATCCATCTTTGTTTTTTTCATCATAAATAAACAAAGTACAAGATTTTCAAGTGCCACCTGGAACATTTTGCAGTGCTCAGTTAACCAGCCAGCAACACAGGAGCACTGCTTTTAATACACTTTCAATCAACAATAATGTAAAATCTAAGTTACATAAACGCTTTTGTAAATTACCATCCTTTTGACACAGCCATTTTCATATTAATCAACTTTTTCATCCTGGTGCAGTAAGAAATTGACTAGTCGATGATATTACGCATTGCAGAGTTACAGAATTTCACATTATTTTTGAAACTTTAAATCCCATGAACAACCACATCTTGTGTAAAATTTATGCAATAACATAATCTGCTATGGATTAAATTCCAATTATAAACATGCGATTCAGTTGCACTATGAGTGTACATATCAGCTATTTACACTTTCTTTAAAGAAGCAACTCACTCCGCTGTCTTCTTGTAGTGCAGGTAAGCTGGATAAATGACATTAATACTTACTGAGAACTGAAATCCAGCAAAAGGTCTGGGTAATCTTGCTTATCTGTTGCTTTTGTGCACAGTATAGCATTTTAGCTCTTGATATTAATAAATATGTGTTTGTTGTGGTCTGCATAAATGTTTGGCAGTGCTTATTTTGCTATTAGAAATGGTAAAATGACAAGGAGATACAGTTGAATGAGCACATCGTTCTTGTCAGATGATGTAAAACCATAAACCCCAAATGTAAACCCTAAAACCTGAACCTAAAGCATAAACCAAAGGGGTAAACCATGAAAGCTACAGAAAGCTTTTAAAAAAGTACATAAAATGTGCTCCCATAAAGTGTCACGTTCAGTAGGAAAATGAAAGCAGTGCTGAGAGTCGAACTAACAAGCACTTGCACAATAGCCATAGATATATCCCCTCGACTAAATTTAAGCTCTTCTAAATTTATTCACATGAATGCCATATCATGAATTTCACAATTGCACATTAATGGTTAGGCTTACACATTTCTTCATAAATGAGTACAGATAAATGTGTAAATATTCTTATTCAAGTGGTTCAATTGCGAGCAGGTGAACCACGTTAACTCAAAAAAATTGAAGCAAGAAGCATGGTACTTACTTGATTTTATATGAACAATGGCCTGTGTTCCCAATGACATCCCACAAAACCTGCAATGTTGTTTAAAAACATACAATCATCCAACAGAAATCCTTGCAGGCAATACTAGTAAAATCCTCAAGTTTTGACAAAATACTAATATTTTTTTAAGTTGATCTATCTGAATCAGATGTTTTGGGATGATTCCACAAATAAACATAAAAAAGATTTCTATTGATTTATTTTATTCCAATGTGATTTGCCTGTGGCCTACAGGTGATTGTGACCAATATGCGTGTGTGTGATATGTGTGTGACCAATGTGTGTGTGTGTGATATGTGTGTGACCAATATATGTGTGTGATTTGTGACCAATGTGAATGTGATTGCCTAACACTAAGGACAAAAATACTGTAATTCTAAAACTTACCATAACCACTCAGAACACTTTCCATGACTTTAACTGCAATTTACTGTTGTGCACTACAATGGCAAAGACTTACGTCTTGTTGAAGTAAAATTTCAAACAGTACATATTCGCCTTTTACATCAAACAACCTGTCTTAAAGTAGTTTGCAAGACATTTTCAAATACTTTGGTGTGAAATTAAGCACCAGCACCAGTGCATTAAAACAAACGTTAAACTAAAGCACTTAATTCCAAGAGTCAGCTAATAGCATATCTTGTTTCCCTGACTTACTTGTACAAAACACAAGTAACTTCTTTCCACTACAATAAATAGATTAGATATTTAAACTTACATCATCATGCTGCATTGTACTTCAATTCCTAAAAGAAAACAACATTCAAGGTTGCAGTGCTCGTACAAATGTATCAAGTTATTATAAATCTGCAAAAAAATGTTAAATTATGCATTTTACCTAAACCAACTTCAATTACAAGCAGAGTATGTAAATAGATGCATCAAGTAGTGATGGATAAAAATATGTTGTAACAGTTGAACTACATTACTTGATAAAAATTCTTAAATGGATTTGAAAGAATTGGTTACATTGATTGATAAAATTTGATAATTTTTAATTAAAAATGTTTAGGGATAACTATAAAATCTAGAGATGTTACAGGTTAATACTGATAAAATGGAACATCAATGAGGAAGTTCAAACAAGCCTAAAAAACAAAATTCATGACAAAACAATGGAAGAAAATGGCCATCTGTTGCTCAAATTAAGAGGTAATAGAAAATAAGAAGTGATCATTTGGGGCTTATACACCACACTTGCTGTTTAGAAATGGAAACTGATTGCCACTTTAAAGTCTTAAGGCTGTTAGTTAACATAAAACAAGGTCTGGCCATTTATCGGTAAACAGCAACAGTCGAAGTTGCTACTAAAATCTAAATATCTCATAAGGGACCACATCTGTATACAAGTAACTAGTCTCCACAAACGCAACAGGTTTGAATCCATCATCAAAATTTCAAAAATAAGGGATCAATTTAATGTTACACTATGCATCCTCAGTCCTAAAATTGGCAAGCAATGCTTACACAGGTGAAATGCGACATGTTTCAGTCACAAGTGGGTGTTGCTCAATAATTGGTATCAGATAGTTTACAATCAAGTGTGAAAGTAATTATTTATGAAGATTATTTTCTAGCTTGTTGCAACTTTCGTTTTGATTTGTATTAATCATAACAACATTATCTTGAGTTTGTTTGCTTCCGCTGCTCTTGCTTTAGCCTTTCTGCTAACACTTCAGGATAACATGATATATTAGTGCTATTGCATTAAGACATAGATAGGTAAATCATATGCAAGCAGGCCTAAACAAGAATCATATTTAAGGCATACCATATACCATGCATAATAATTCCTTTCTAGACAGGATTTCAACAAAAGTACACACTAAGAACCAAAAGAAGACTGTGTTACAATGTAAAGTTATGGTTTGACAAGTAGGAAAATTTTAATTTATAATACCTAGCTTTACAGCAACATGGCAGGTAGGTAATTTCCAGACAGAGAATAGTAAAATGGTCAAAGATTTTCCTAAAGTATAGACAAAGTGAAGTCAACCATAGGAAAAATAAAAACGGTAAAACAAAACAAAGGCAAGCCCAAAAGAAGAAAACAATCAATTCAATGGCAGTCATAAAAAAAACAAACACAGAACAATAAAAACACAGAAATACGTAAAATAAGAAAATACCAGTATAATAAAAAGATGAGTTATAACACAGATGATGGTCAGCAAGCAATGGGTGAAGAGTCAAGGTATGTACAGATGAATAGGTAAGGCATACATATAGGTGAGTAACGAAAAAATAGAGGTAATAAGGCAGAGAGCAGTGCAGCAACCATAACATTACAGATTACACAGAACAAAGACACATCTTTTCTTAAAGAGGCCTAAATTTTTCAGAAGTCTGAAGCAAGGTTCAAATAAATTGTGCGTAGTTTTAACTTTCAAATAGTTTACTAATTGATTAATGAGTTTTCTTTTCACGCCTATACAACCAAAAGCAGCACCATGTTTGATTAAAGTTAGTTTACAAAAGGTTTTGAAACAGACACAAAGTCCATAGAGTAAAAATACACACTTTGCACAACACATATTGATAAAAGCAGACACAACAGAATGCTTTTTATAGCGGCGTTTGAGGTAGAACAACAACAGGTTTACAGACAATTTCTTAACACTATTGTTCGCTAACCATAATACTTGGTACAGCACTACATCCAGAATAGGACATTCAACCCTGGTTAAGGCCAAGTAAAGTATGAAAGTAATGTGGCATGCACAGGGCACACACCCTTAAATAAACACTGACTGTAACGTCAGAGCACTGCAGTTGTAGTGTTCAAAGACTAAAGATGAATATAAACAACATGTTTACAACCACATGTCATTCAACTTTCTGCATCGCTCAAAAAGGAGGTACACATTTTTCTTCAATGAACTAAAGCGTCGAAGATAGGAATGTTGCGTTGAACCTGATGACTACTAACACTCGCTCACCACAGCAGGTTGTATAGAGACCTGAACCAAAATTATATGTACAATTCACTTGGACAAAACACACAAATATTATCAGCAAACATCAAATGGTATAATAGGAGTTCACTAATACAACATCCAGCCTTAGTGTTTGGTTCAATTCAATGGATAAATCACCCAAATACAATAAGAAAGTATGGACTCAATAATCATGCCCCCCATGGCTAACCCCATGGCATTAGTAACAAACTGAATTGAATAATTAACATGATACATTTCAGACAAATGCTCTGAAAATAAAGTAGGGAGACATGCAAAGCATGAAGAAGTCATATTCCTAAGTTAGAAGTAAACACAAGTGATATAATTTGAGTGACAAGGGTTGCAGTTTGATTCCATTATGATCCATAAATAAAAAAACATTTGCCTGCCATCATCACAACATTCTTCACCACTGATTTTATTAACCAGTTGAGTAGATGCAACGACTGTCATGTACGCTGTTTACTTTTTTCACATGCTACTATTGAAAGCACATGGATGGAGCCAGCATACACATCCACTGTGTAAAACACACACAGGTCTACCTGTATGCAGTACGGTACATAATACATCAAGTAGCCTACACTGTTGTACTACTACTACTAGCAGCACTTAAAAGCACTAGTGTTTCTGTATGCTTTCGAGGAATCAGTTGACTGCCATCTGCTTTCGTCTTTTTGCGATGATTCAAACTTGCACATATCTCTA
>JGI24158J21664_10006542_pt1 | contig 15374 bp, 7 predicted proteins | sample Ectturendosymbi3_FD_21664 | JGI IMG/M metagenome (IMG submission 21664) | reverse complement strand
TAATTCACTGTCGAAAATGTAAAGTTTCTACCTTATGTGGTTTTTGCGATATAAAAATTTTTAATGTGTGCAGGACTTTATGGACACCCTGTACATCAAAAATGCGAACCACAAACCGGCGTACCTCCAGCTTATCTATTTGCTGAAAAACTGGATTGAGAGATTGGATCTTAGCTTGTATTTGAGGAAGCAAGTCTTCTACGCAAGTCGCATTATCTCTTCTTATCTTAAAAACAAGTTTATCTCACCAACAAACATAGTTTGGTATGCGCACAAACCTTAACCAAATGCAATTACCTTTTGTGAGTTGATATCCAACTTGTATTAGCAAAATAATGGTACTATATCTGGGAGAACACAGTAGAATATTTACCTCATATGCGACGAACAAAGGCAATCAAAATGATGTGCATTCCTTGTGGTCATAAAATAACCCACGCACAATGTTGTGTTTCATTTTTTACATGACGTCATTCCTACGTATTTTGCATATCAACCCTGCCTAGCACACTGCACGTGCTGGCTTTGTCCACTCCAACATTTCTTTAAATAACCACAGGTAGAAACCTGAATGAGTTAACTTTATAGGGCCAAACACAGCCTGTAAAAGCTTTTGGAAGCTGCACTACCAAATTTAAAGCCCAGTCTTTTATCACTATACTCTGTAGCCTGGATGCCTCACACAGATCAAATGATGTAGGCATTTTTTGATCCAAAATACTTTGACTATTTTGGTAATTTTGAGAAATGCCAGCATGCTGATTTGTGTAATTGTGGCTCATGCAATGCAATTACCAGTAAAAAATTCAGCAACTTTCCACATGAAAATTAAGCGTGTTGTGAAAAAAAAACTCAAGCGTGTTTTCTACACGTTTTAAAAATCAGTCAATTTATGAAACATTCGCTTTGAAATTATTTGGTAACAACATATATACCTAATGTCCAGCATTAACCAGGTACAATAGCTGACTGCACTGGACGCCAACCATGACCACAATAACAATTTAATAAAAATGAAAAGCAACAATTAGGAAGGGAAGTTCTCAGCTACGCTGGTTCTGAAATTATTGTTAATGACATATACTGCGAAATAATTGAACCAAAACTGGAGGATACCCAGTGCGGTTTTCGTCATGGGGGTATACTACAGACCATATTCGCGAGGAATCTTGGGAGCACGCCAAAGATGTCTACGCATGTTTTGTCGACTTAGAGAAAGCACACGACCGAGTCACTCGGGAAAAGCTTTGGGGAGTTTTGGGTGTTGATGGCCGCCTGTTACTGGCAGTCAAGTCACGGTATTCCTGCTCAGAAGGACCTTCAATACGCACTTGATCTATTGTCGGCTGCGTGCGACCAAGCGGGAATGAAACTTAGCACTGAAAAGACCAAGGTATTATGTTTTTCCAGAAACCCAAGTCAGTGCGCACTGCAAGTAAGCGGAAAGACACAGCAGCAGATCGAGAAGTTCAAGTACCTTGTTGTGGTATTCACGAGTGACGGAAGGGGAATAGGGAGATTGATACACGAATCGGTAAAGCAAATGCAGTTCTGCATGAGCTTTAACGCTCTGTGTTCACAAAACGAGAGTTTCCAGGCATCGTAAAGTGTCAGTTTTTAAATCGGTCTTTGTTGCAATTCTCACCTGTGGCCATGAAACTTGGGTAATAAGTAATAGGCAGTTACACAACAACAGGTTTGAGCCAGGCAGTAAAACTTAGCTGAAGGGGGCCCACTACCAACATTCAGAAAGAGTTGAGAAATGATAGTGAATCTGGATGTGGATGTCCATACTGAAACTTGTAATCATTGGAAAACACCCCGAACAATGCAAAAAAATCAACAACCTACTGAAAGCCAAAAGAATACATAGTACTGAAATAAGCTAAGTGGGGGCCTGATTTTTACATTTAGCTTACCAGAGAGGGGGTATGCACCCCCGCCCCTGTCAGTTATGCCACTGCTGAAAGGCTGCTTCCTAAAGTACAAGCGGCAGAGATGGGGTCATGTGAAGGGACCATNGTGTGACACTCCACAACACANTGTGCAGCTGTGAAAATCGTAAAGCCCTGAAAATCAACCACTTCTCTTCTGGATCGAGAGATCCCATCTACATTGGTTTGGCCACATGACCAGAATGAACCAGAAAAGATTGACGAGGCAAGTTCTGCTGGCTACAGGGACTCTTGAAAATGCAGTTTACGCAATAAATCTCTGCACTGTGTCTATAGGTAATCCAATGATAATGTCCATTTTCCTTACTTATTCCCCAGATTTGTCCTGGGGTTTCAACAGTAATGTAACAAAGAAATATGTACAACTACATTATTTTTATCACAAAATATTGGGGTGACAAATAATATTGTGTTGGTCCCTCCTTGTCCAAAAGTTTGGGAAAACATGTCCCACCACCATCTGAAACTCAGTTCCTGGCTAGCTACGGGAAAGCAGCCCAGAGGGCAGTCAGGTGATGTGATATTGTGATTACATTTCCAACCTTGCTTAGACCCATCTTGATATGGAGCTAGCAGAACAATCAGAAATTGCCAAAAACTGTGAGGTATTTCAAGTCCAAAGGCTGCTATCCCCCCACAACCCTCCCCATAGGAAAACCAGGTATGAAAATGAATGAATGACCAACAAAATCTCAGAGATGTTAGCTGGGCTTAACAAAGTGGAACATTGTATTTTGGGTGCTGCTATAGCGTGAGGTCTACCACCACAGGTCACCTACCCAGGTGAAGCCTGAGATCTACCGCATGACCTCATCAGTCAGTTTCCATTTTCCATAGACAGTGACGTAGATCCAGAAAACAACAGAAACCATGGGTATAGAATTTATCGGCCTTGGGTTTCTAGTACACAAGGCTCAGACTGTCGGTACTTTTGGATGGGACAGCATGACCCCAACACTCTAATCCCTATTTTTGAAAATGAATGTGCATATGGTTCAATGATTCATTCATATGAGTGGCCTGCTTATAGCAACCTAAATACCATGGGGTACCAGCATTCTACAGCGAACCACCAGCAACACTATGTGGATTCAGGGACAGGAGCACACACACAGGCAAATGAGCGATCGTGGTTGGACGCTAAAATGATGATTCTCAAGAGAATGTGAGCAGTGTTAGTCATCAGCTGTTCCAATCTCGTCTGGATCATTTTTGCTGGAAGATGATGAGAAAAATTTCCAATGATATATTTGTGTCATTCTTAGATGTATAAAGTGTGTATCGCTAGAATAACTGTATGGAAATACAGCAAACCTCGGTTAATCCGGATTCGATTTGACCAATGATTATATCTGGTTTAGGCAAAGATCTGAATGAACTGAAGATGGTTGTTTCTAGCTTGACGTCATCTAAGTACTGAGGTATCAGTGACAATCACTTAAATTGAACACATTTATGGCCCAACAGCAGACTTTCATAGAACCAAAGCAAATTTAATAATGTATTTACAAAGGTAGCCTACATCTGATTAGTCACCACCAAATCCAGGCAAGTTCATAATTTTGGATTATTGGCTGCAAAGAAACCTGGGAGTTTTGACTGAAGCAAAGATTGCTGCAACTGGCCCATAAGCAGTCACTCTATTTGGAAGGTTATGTCCTCCAGACATCTTACCGAATACAATACACTCAGGGATAATGTTCTACACACACACTCAACACTGATCAAGAGACTGAAATTGTGGTGCGGCAGTGTGCCTTGAGTGTTATTTTTAACATGATATGCTATTGCCAGAGTGTGACATAATAATCATCTCTACGATTCATCAAATGTTGCACGCAGTTGCGGCCATTATCATAATTCTAAACGTTCGCTGGTGATCATGAGCTTTCTTGAGTTGCATCTGAAAGCTGCGTGAAACATTTGACACTAGTCTTTCCTAGAGACCAGTCAGTGCACTTAAGACCATAACAGCAGGGAAGTGCAGAAAAATCTGGATTACGAGGATGTGAAAAGAGCAGATTTTATCCAGAATTGGCAAAGATCTGGATTAAAAATCCATACAAACTGAAGATTTTTACAAAGGAATACATTGGAATCATTCGTACCACCAGTTTTATCCAGTTTTGGCAAAGATCCAGATTGACCAAGGTTTACTGTATATTTACTGACTTCTTATATTGCAGCAGTCTACCCCACGCTAATGGGAGTATGTATCATGCTATAGTGTGGAAGACCTCACACTATTGTAGCACCGTTTTTTGTTTCAAAAGTAACAGTGAATTGACAATTTGAAAATACATAAAAATTACTTTTCATTATTAAATCTCTGAATAATGTTGTATTAGAATAGATCATGTTTTGTTTAAAATTCCAGGCCCTGGGAGGGTGTACATCAAAGAGTGACTGGTGAAGCAATATTTGTTATTTTTTGGCTTTCTTCTGAAAATAGCTAACAATAATACTATCTCCCGCTGTACAATCTGAAAAGCTTTTCTGCAAATGCTATAGTTACAGCCAGGATTCTTAACCTGGTGTCCATTGATTTGATTTAGGGGGTCCGTGAATGTGATTTAAAAGGTTAATACGCTTTGCTCCAACATTTTGAAAGGATTGGTAAGCTTTGTAGACATTTTGATTACTATTACAATGATTAAAACCTAATTTTGAATATGCATTGCAACATGTCTTCTTGAGGGATCTGCAAATTTTATTAGGATATACTAGGGTTCATGACACACAAATGTTTAAGAAATGCTGAGTTACAGGTTTTTGTATGTAGAGTTATGCTTAGGGTTCACAGAGACAATTGCAAAGGACCACATATATGCTTGATTGTGTCTCTGTGATGAAATGATTTAGCTTATTGCACTTTGCTATGACAAAAATTAGCTTTACTTTTCCAGGCAAGATTGTAAAAATTTACAAGAAAACATAACATTTGACACTTTTATACAAAAAGTCTGCATGCCATGCCCTTATTTCTGGCATATTTATGCACCTGCAGACCATCACAGCTTTCTCAAAGCTATGATATATGAGTATAGCTGACCCATTAATTCTCACTCCCAGGACTGGTCAACTTGACAAAAGCAAAGTCTCTGTTACACACAGTTCAAAATTGATTTCAGAAAATTACATGCATAATGCAATAAAAAATAAAGCAATTCTTAATTGAAACCAACTTAGAGTAACATGGAAAAATCAGTGAGGCCGCAAGCAAAACACAACTTATTTAAAGTTTTTCCAAACAGAAAATAGTTCTAGTTTCAGATGTTGGTTGAAGTTTGTTGATAAGCAAAAATGTTATTATGTTATTTTTAATTTGGTACCATTTCCAGCATTCCATATAATTCATCAAGTCTAGTAAGGACATCTTCAAGGCTGTCATCAACATCTTCAAACTAAAAACAGAAAAAAGAAAACAACTGTGACTAGATAACTTACTGTTTGATTAACTGTTAAAAACACCAAACCATGTTACATACACAGAATGTCAATAAAATCTAACACTAAACTGTCAGCTCCTACTTCTCACGGCTTTGTGAGAATGATACATATGAACACAAATTTTCTGAAATCATTCTTTATAGTGCTTAGCATTAAGCAAACAACATTAATTAACTACATTTTCTCCAACAATACATACTAATTGGAATTTGAAGCTTTTGTCATTTACTGCCACAAAAATGCTAAAGACACTTCCCATTTAGCTCACTTTTTATCCACAACCAACATGCACATGAAGACACAAACTGATCAGACTTACACTAATGTCACACACAAGAATCACTTCAAAAAAAACCCATGATTCTACCTAAAATATTCAAGCAAACAGATTTAAAATAGAACCCCTGATGGCCAACTGGAGCTGTTTAACAATTTCGTTGCCAAGCCATAATGTAGGTCAATGTTTCTGGAGAAAAGTATTTGTTCTGGGTACCAACCAGCCATTATCTTTATCTCTTGCATATATAAAGATTTACATAATGTAGACTATGAAGATAAAAAGCACGTTATGGGAATGAGATGCGTTTGTGGCTGACTTGCTGTGAACGCGGCTGACTGCCTGGTACCTGGTACATTTTTTTCTGGTCAAACTGCTTAGTAACAAACATGATAATAAGCACTAACCTAAAGCTTGAGAATTAAAGGTTCTAGGTAAGCTATGAGCTTCTGAGAAATTTGCCTGCTGTACTCGACTTTCGTAACTTTGCAACAATTTTGAACTGCACATATCTACATTCCAGTATTGAGTTTCCACAAGGCTAATGTAGTCGAATTAATTTTTGAGTTTCCACAAGGCCACTGTAGTCGAAGCCAATTGTTTCAACATTTTCGAATTGATTCAACTGCATCACTCTTGTTGTAAAGCTCATGACGAAAATTTATGATATTAGTATTTTCAACAGAGAATCTTGTCATATAGGTAATTAGGCAAGGCCATGCAGCCGTTGAATGTCAGAATAATCACCTTAGTGGATGATAAAAAGTACTTGGCATAATCAGAGCTAGTCTTCAAGACCACTTCATCAATAGCAGGTTGGTGATCTGCACACATGGCCTGCAAATCAAGAATTACAAATTAGCTCTAAAGTATCATTATTATCTGTCCCAAGCATTGTTGCCTGTGTTTTTCGATAAACATTTCTGTACATGTGCACTGTGCAAGGCATAACAAGATTTATTCATCAGAATTGTTAATAACAAACAAACAGTGTAGGCAGGAACCACTAAATTTACATTAAAAGCAAAAGTTTAATGTTTGCTAATTTAGTTTAAAACACCTAAATGCCATTATCTCCATATCACAAAATTTAGCTGCAGCACCATATATTGCTAGTGCAAAATATAACTACCAGTATCATATCATGCATTAGAATTTGCACACAAGCTTAGAGCAAATTTTTGTACCTCAGATTCTAAACCGCAGTGGAAACTGCATAACATAGAAGTTACTACAACATAATAAATTGGTAAAAAATAGTTGCTACAACAAAGAAAAGACATACCTTTTTCACTGCATGTGGGTTATAAAACTTTATTTCCAGAGACAACAGTTTCTCTTGATTATATGTCCATCACTGTGCCTGAAAATTTTCCTATGGAATGAAATTCAGTAATGTATTGTATATGCAAAGCAGTTTGTTGCAAAATGACCACATCACATAAGACAATATGCTACACTCCAGATACAACATTTTTCATGCATTGTTGTGGACTTTTTGCCATGCATTAAACACACAGAGGTTACGGAGATAAAAGCACACACTAGGATCAACAGATAGGTGATTTGCTTGGCAAAATTTTCATCTTTGCAAGCAACATTGTTTAGGGAGAGATTTTGAATTAGGGATGCAGGCTTATTTATAACTGTAGCGCATAAGTTTCTACAATAGGTAGTGTCTGAACAACCATATCTGTTTTTTAGCTTTGAATGATTAAAAAATAAAAACCATATCCGCCTTCGAAAATTGTACCACATATAAGACGGAGTTAGAGATGTTCACACCACCATGAACAAGGTTGAATGACATTACCTTTTGTAGTGTCAACACGAAAGTGACTATTCTTGCTGTGCACAGGGAACGTCAGTTCAGATCTCACCTTGTTTATATTGGTGTTGATAATACAGAAGATGCATTCGATGTTCTGACATAAGATTGTATGTTTTCTCAATCATTTTTGGGAGCGCTTTTTGGTAGCTCTGCCCTAGGATGTGATGCCTTAAAAGGAAACTATTGGGTATAGTTTCACTTGCTGCCATGTTGAGTAACACATATATTATATATATTGCTATGTAATTGGTCTAACACAGTGGTTGCCAAAGTGGGGAAAAATTACACCCCAGGAGTAATATGCATTTATTCAGGGGGTAATGCAAAACCAAAACCACGATGTTGCGATCAGTTCAAAATATTGAGGGTAATAAAACACAATCGCTACCTAGGTTTGGGTAATGGCTCAAACAAGTTTGGGAACCACTAGTCTAACATGTAGATGTGCTTTTCATTATNGCACAATTGAGTGTCACATTCACATTGGTTAAGCTCCTCAGATACACCCAGGTCAACTCAGCCGTCAATTANGGTTGGTGGTTGCCAGTCAATGTTACCACTCTGTTATGATGAAAAAAACCCAGAATTACCTTTTAGATATGCCAGAAAATAATTTAATAAAACAGACATACAAAATGTTTAAAAAACTTAAAACCAAACTTGAAATGTACACTACCGGTACTTGTACATGAGAAATCAAGGTAATATATATGCATTTATTTGCATCAAATTTCAACAATGTTCGAGTCTATTCTCAAGGAAGTGGCTACGGAACAACCTCACATGACGTGGTTCAAATAAAGCACTTAGTTTGTCACTCAAGCATCACAAATCATGATAGCATTTACATCTGCTGTTCATATGGTTTATGGTTCGGCTCTCACCTTGGCGACCTGGGTTTTGGTAATAGTGCTTGCACGTTTCAATTCATCATGGGACCAGTTTTTCTTTACTTTTTTGAAAAGTTTCTAAACTTTAAGTTTAGGGGTTAAGGTTAGGCGTGAACGTTGAGAAGGGGGACAAGGGAACCAAGGCCTCCCTGGATTTTTTAAATTACACAAAAAAGGTTGTTTTCTTAGTTTTGTGTGGTAAAAAACAAATTTCACCACTTTTGGCCCCACTACAAAATTGTTTTTAAATCACCTAGTGTCCCCCCCCCCTTGGAAAAGAATCTTTCTGATAGTGATACCCATACCGTTAAGGTTACGGTTAGATTTAAGGTTTGCCTTTTACGTTTACTACATTTCTACCAAGCCTACTACACTCTCGTCATGCGTTACTGTCACGTTACAGGTGGCAGTCGAACAATGTTTCAAATATGAAGATCTGCAGGCAATTCTCTAGCCACTGCCTTAAAAGTGCTTATTCTTAAACATACTGACTGTTTACAAGAAGGCTAAAAGCAAATCAAAGCTATGCAGTAACACAGAAAGTTAGTTACGTCTTTTCTGAAAAAAGATTTAATGTTATTGTTTTTTTAGATTCACTCAAAAGTGCACAAAATTGAAACATGTACATGATACATTCATGGATTGGGGATTTTGAGCAATGTAAGACAGCTTCCTTTTCGCCCTATTCAATTCATTGCAATATTTGACGACTAATTTTAAAATTTACCTTTCTAAATTGGTAGTGTCGATTTTAACCAAGGTGAAGTTAGCCTAGTGATGCCAGGTTATTTTGTAAAAACAAGCAAGCAAATTTGAAAAACAAGCCCAGAATGGGTAATTTGACAGAAAAACAAGCCCAACGTGCGTTTGGTAGAAAAACTAAAAAAACACAAAATCAGCTGGTTAGTTAAATACAAAAACAGGGAGACAAATCTGAAAAAACAAGCCAAAAATGAAGAATTTACACAAAAATAAGCCCAAAAATTTCGTTTTGCAGTAAGTTGAAAGAGCAAAATCAGTAAGTTTGTTCGGAATGGGCCAGTCAATGACGTCATCAGCCACTGACGCCGTCTTGAGAGAGTTATTTGTAACAGGTCTCCTCACTGATGCTGCTGATGCGATCGGAAATCCCGAGCGGCATATGCGCAAAGCTTCACACCACGGCAGCAAGCAACAATAGAGATCATGCTCGCAATCTCTCTTACTAATACTATTGCTTGCTCGCGCTACATATATTATGGTGTTATTCTTCACGCACATCCCGTTCGTGGTGAATCACACGATCAACGCAACACCACCGGAGAGGTTGCAACACTGCCATGTGCATCAATTTAATAAATGATATTTGTTAAGCATAGTGATATCGTACGTTTTTTTGACATTGTGATTTTCTATTGTGCAAACACAACGGCATTTCCGATATGTGACTGGAAAGTTTCTGAAGGGGTCGATAGGTTGAATTGAGTTGCAAAATGGTTCGCTTCTTGAAAAATGTTGAAAAACCACTGGTTTTGGGCTTACATTTAGGGGTTACGTTTACGGATTAAGTTTCAGGTTTAGACTTGCGTCTAGGTTTAATTTTGGGTTTGGGTGTTGGGTTTAGGTTTTGCGTGTAGGCCTATAGGTTAATCTGAGTTTAGGTTTTGGGTTTGGTTTCAGGTTTGGGGTTTTAGGTATTGTTACAAGGACTTCATACTAATCCAAATGCATGTATCTCGTACCGTCCTTATCATTTGACCAATCCAAACAATTGGATTCTCCTAATGGCAAAATAACTCCAGCAGTGCTTTTCAGAGGTGGACAGAGTCTGAAATTTTTGACTCCGACTCCACTCCTGCTTCGGCTGAATATACCTCGACTCCACTCCGACTCCGAAAACTTTTAACGTTTTGGACTCCGACTTCTACTTAAACTCCAAAGTGAATGCTATAAACTTTTGGCAGTGTCTAACAGACCGTATCCGGTTTTCGCTTCAAAAAGACTAAAAAAACGTATCAAACGAAATTGCTGAGCTCTGTAAAATATGTAACCTCCTCTTTACATGTTAGTTGCTTCTCAGATTAAGGGTATTAAGGTGGCTATTAGCCTAATTTTTTGAAACCCTATACCCTAACCCTAACTCCTAACCGTTAACCTTAACCGCAAACCAGAGATGATCACGGAGCCGGAGTGGACTTCGGTCGGAGGTTCGATTTTCGGCGGGAGCAGGAGCAGGAGTCAATATCTTCAGTTCGAGCCGGAGTCGACATTAACGTCTGTGCAGGAGCTAATCAAATATTTTAAGGGACCTCTTAAAATTTCTGTAATGATGCTTGTTGTTTTCAAACAAAATGGAATGAATTGAGATGTCTTTTCTGACCAGCGCCGTCACATATCACAAAGGTGTGACACTGGGTGGGAGTACCGAGTATTTCACCACTATTGGTGGTTTCAGAAGTTAGCGCCTATGCAAAACGTAGTGTGTAAGTGACTATAGTATCCACATTGGGAATTTAGGAATCCATGCCGTAACCATCAGAATGTTGGTCTAATGATGTGGGCAAAAGCACCAGACACATAAAAAAATTGGTCAACAAAGCAGACTATAAGGAAGTAACAATGTGGCGAAATGACCTACAGTGAGTGAGTGACCTATACCTATAGTAGTGATAAGATTTGATATGTTAGAGGTAATGTACAGTTGTAGTACAGTAGAATACTTATTTGCATTGATTGTGTAGATTCCTAGTCTAGCCACCGCTAGCATAGGCCAGACTCTGCTCACATTTTAGAGCCATCCCGAAAAAAGTTGGATGTGTGCCCTGATAGTTGCAGCTTTAAAAATAACCTGTATTATTTTGCAGCTCTATTGTCAATGCCTACGTTGAATTTGAAAGGATTTTAAAATTATGCGTAATGTTCATCATGTTACTGTTAGGATTTCCACGCACATTGAGGTTAATGGCTTAGTTTGGCACAGTCATAGTACAGATTTTTGTCTGAATGCATGGTTAAGTACAATTCAATATTTGTGAACAGGTGATCAGCTCCTGAATCCTGACTTTGGAGATTTGTAATGAGTCTATTGTGAAAACCAAAAGTTAACGCTCAAATCAAACAGTTGTCAGATAACTGGTTATTGAAGCTTCAACTATTTAACTATTGTTTCAAAAGTTAACACTTTATCACTTAAATTACAGTAGAAACTATATATAGGCTGCTATAGTTTTAAAGATGTAAATTTGATAAGCAATGTATATTATTTTGTCTCATGAGGCAAAAACTGTTCTGAAGTGATTTTGTCAATAGCTGTACACAACTCTTTGACGTGATCACATGACAAGTTCAAAACACATTAGTCTACAAGTTGGGAATGCATGACCTATATAGCTGACAGCATTGCCTAATTTAAGTGCGGGCAAGCTTTCACTGGCTTTTTTCTGTGTTGCATAAAGTATAAGCTAAGCCATAACTCTAAACCTTAACATTTTGTGTCTCTGTATTGTGCTTTTCACATGACCAATTCAACCGTCTATGTTCGATCAAAGGCAAAATAGCCACACCATATATTTTGTCTCATGAGGCAAAATAGACACTATCTTTTTGATATGAGTTATTTGGAAGTTTTCAGAGTATAAACAGGAGTCGGAGTTGATGCTTAAAAATTTTTCGGAGTTGGAGCAGGAGTCCTAAAGCGTGGAGCAGGAGCGGAGCCTAAAAAAGTGACTCCGCTCATCTCTACTGCAAACCCTTACCCTCAAAACTAAACGCTAACCCTAACCTTAGACACTAACATAACACTCAACCCTAACCACAAACCCTAACCTTAAATCCTAACACAAAACCCTGACCCTAAATGCTAAACCTCACCCAAGTTCAAAAGCTTAATTGTGAACCCTTGTCTGCTTTTCATAATTTACATCACAAGGGGTCTAAAAGTTTTGACATACAATCTTGTGTAAGTACATCAAAAGAAAAATCACGATCCAACCGGATTCTGCAATTCAGAACCAGATTCGGATCGGACTGCATTTCGAAAAAACTCAACCGGATCAGATATGGATATCCAATCTGCATTGATCACTGCAGTAAAATGCTTAATCAGAGTTTTTTCGGATACAAACTGGACTGGATGAAATATTTGGACAGGTCTACCGGATTAGGATCGGACCGGATTACTCAATGAAAATTTTGGACTGGATTACGATTGCCCAAATCTCCGATTTGTTCAACACTACTAACTAGAGATGTCAAACGCTCCGCGACTGCGTTCTGCGCAATGCGGTTTTGGAAAATTTTGCCGCGTACCAGCCGCACCGCATGATTTTTAAACATGTTAAGCTGCGACAGTGCCGCGTACCGCGTGGACGGTTATCTAATGATGAATCTTTGCAAAACGAAGAGACTTTTCGGAAGTTATTGTGTTAGATAACAACAGTTGTTTTTCTTGTTCATCCAACAGCTTTTACCTGCATTTTAACATGCATCTGGGCGAAGATTCGTAGGTAGAATATTGCTGCTAGTTTTCCTGGAGGTGATGTGCTGCAGTCACTGCTCTGATGCACTGGCATGCAAATTGCTAATCCAGAACTCTGAACATCTAAGTGCTAGGCATCTAACTAGGAAAATGCTTTCAAAGCTGCATGTTTTCGGTTCAGGGCTGCAAGTTGAATAGTTTGTTAACTACCCATTCTTCTGTATAATGTGAACATTGTATTAGTATACTCATAAGGCAGTGTCTATTTTGCCGCCAAAATCATGGCAGCAGCAAAGGGCTTGGTAGAAAGGAAGTAAATATAACTAAAAGATAAACCTACAACCAAACCCTAAACATAACCCAAATCTTAGCCTAACCCTAACCTATCCCTAACCTAACGCTAAGCTAACCTATCAATAATGTAACGCCAAGCTAACCTAATGCTAACCTAACCCTATTTGTAACCTAACCTAATAACACTAACCTCTGAAGTTAACACCTAAGCGGAGTCTGGAAAAAAGCAAAGAAAAAAAACAAAATGAAAATCAGCAAGGCGAGAGTTGAACCGCCAACCATTGGCATAGCAGCAGCAACACCTAACCATTACACCACGAGCAGGACAGCGTGTTCTTGACAAAGTGACCTTTTTCTTTGTATTGCGTCATGCTACGAGACCGAATGTTCGACTGGCAGCACAATAGCTCCAGCCGATCTGTTGCCACCAGTATTTTGGCGGTAAAATAGACACTACCTACTCATAATGCTGCTTTGACTGTATGGCAAAACTGCTATGAATATATGTCATCACTCCATTGACAATTAATGTAAAATTTAGGTTGAATGAGGTATGTCAACACGCCGTGACTTTGCCATGCTGACTAGATATGCGATAGTTGGTGAAACATATAGTGCATCACATAACCAATGCTCCATTGCAACAGGTACGGAACACATATAAAGTGTATAAAACCTTGAAACAATTCAAGCAGGGATGTATGTTGGTGGAAACAGTGCTTTGAAGGGATTTTTGCTTGTGTGTCAGTTAGTGCAACTGCAAAAACAACTATCTTACTTTGATAAACTGTGACCATGGGCCCACTTTTTCAGACGGGGGGACATAATATGCCATGTCCCCCACTTTTTTCTCTTTAGGATTTGTATTTGGAGAGGCTTCAAAAATAAAAGTGAGGTTTGTTACGTTTTCTGTGAAGAGCTTTTCATGTTAGGTGGTAGGCCACATACATAGCCAAGTTGATGTTGAAACAGAGTTTGGTGTGGTATCACTGATTCTGTTAGTTTGTGCATTTTAGCTTTGATAAAATAATTTTTAGCATTTTTCAAGTTCCCAGACACTGTGAAAGATGGTTAACTGCTTCTGTCCGACATTTTCCCCTGTGTGGCATATTGATAGAAAGGTTATTTTCTTGCAACAGTGAGAGTATTACCACTGCACATGTGAGAGACCACACTACAGCCATTATTTGTTCAGTGCAGAAATGTAACTGGCTTTGCTATAACGTTGGCTGTCACGTATTCCGAAACAGATAGCGTATAATTTAACGATGCTAGTGTATATAATGCTAGAAAGTTAGATTTTCAGGCAAATCGCTGCAAAGCTTTTGCCGAAGACAAAAAGCAGCACCATTGTGGAGACTTAGTTTGGGATGGGGAGTTTTGCAAAAGACTATTTTCAACCATTAGTAAATAGGACTTCAATCAAAACGTTGGAGAAGTAGTCTACAGTATTTACTTAGCTCAATAATGACCTATAGCTCAAAACGTAGGGACTTGACTTGAAAATAAGGATAAAATATACATTTATCCTAATTTCTTGTAATGTCGAGTTTAACCAAACCCAAAATGCAGCAATGTTTTCATCCAAGTGCGAAACATTTGCTTTACAGGTACATCACCTTTGCTTACATAAACTTTTGACCTCTCCGGGCTTTTCGTGTCGGCCGAGCTCGGGCTAAAGTTTGTCAAAATATTTTGGGCAAATTTTGGGCCTGCATAAAAAACTTTTTTATAACATTAAGAGTAACGACTTTTTTCTTTCGTGACATAGATTTGTTGTGCTCACTGCTGTAACTTCTGTGAGTAGTAGTGATTGTGATTTTTCTTCACCTAATTCTATTTGCAAGCACAGCTGCGGTCTTTTATTCTCTGCTAAGATTAGTCTCACAAAACACATCTAGAAATAAGATTGGGAATCTGCACATATAAAACGTCATTTCTGCACAGACACGATGACTATATTGGTTTCACACCAAGCTGTCCCTCCACATTTTACAACAAAATTGCGCCCATGGCTATGACAAAAAGCTTGCTATGACTTTGCACATAATAGCAAAGAGTGGTGTGACGATTTAAAAGAATTAAACATTTTGTAGATTTATAGGTAGTGTCTGTTTTTCTTCATGAGGCAAATGATGTAGGCCTGTCAGGGCCGTGGGAACCGCCCCCCGCACCCCCCGGCTGGGGGGGGCCCCAGCCATGTCTAGGGGCCCCGCCTCAG
>JGI24158J21664_10006541_pt1 | contig 15374 bp, 14 predicted proteins | sample Ectturendosymbi3_FD_21664 | JGI IMG/M metagenome (IMG submission 21664) | reverse complement strand
GTTGCTTTATTATTTTTTTGACTGAAGATGGATTAAGATTAATCCGAAACGTCTCAGAATAAAAATGTATAGTTTTTTGAAGGCTTTTTTAGTGTTAATAAGACGACCATGTTTTAGTCATTCCTTCCTTTCTGCTTCATTACCAGAATGAACGCCTTCAAACCCCGCTGGTTATCATGCTGTATGCTTTTCCTATTGGATTCAACTCCATCCGAACTTTTGTGCCAGGGGGCCAAGGCAACACTTTCTCCTCTTCCCGTTCGCGCCGCCTCTGTTCACCGCAGCATGTGGTCGTGAAGGTGCTCGTATAGCCCAGTCATGTACAAGGCGTCGCAGCAGCTCCAAAAAATGTCAAAAGTACAACTCTTTTCAAACTTTCAATGAGAACAGAAGCGTTTTCGGTTTAAAACAAGTTGTCACTGCCAACATAGAGTTTTACGTAAACAATCCTACAGCTTCTAAAATGCAAGAGGAAGCAGATTTTTGTACCAAGCAGTCTAGAGTTGATATATTCCATATTTTTGTGAACTACTTTTCAAAGTTTATCATCTCTTTTCATCAAGAGAACCCTACCACTGCCCAAACAGGTTGCTGCAAACTTTGTCCAATTCAAAACTCATAACAAAGCAAAGCGGAGGTCGTCACAGAGTAAGCCACGATTTGTAAAACAAGTCTATCTGTCAGATGATGCTGGTTGGTACATGGTGAACACTTCAATCAGCGCCAATACAGTTTATTGCTGGACATAGCGATAAGAATCTGTAAGCGATACAAAAGTTTTCTTACCCGCTGTTATTGTGTCCCAACCCGCTAATTAGAACGCGATTACGAGAAAATCCACTTTCACTAATTGAGCTGCTTTTCATGCGCGGACACTGATGAAGCAGCGATTACCACGCCTACGTCACGAGGAAGAGCAGACATCGTTCTGTAAAACAACCGAAAACATTTTCATGAAGCACTGTCTAGCTGCACGACTGTTGCGGGCAAGAAAGAATCCTCGCCTCGAACAGTTGCATATCATTTCGATTACAACCTTGACTCACTTTTGTTGGCAGGTGTTAAAGAAGCGCCCACTTCCTGAACCTAACCGCAAAGATTTGCTGGGATTTGCTTTAAGACGTCAGCAGATTAGGCGTTGGTGGTTTGCTGGCTGGCAGAAAATTAAATAGTCCTTTCATCTCCATTTTGAAAAGCTTCGCTTACCGGGTTTTGTTACTTGTGATAGAGTTGGAGACAGTTGCCATTTCCTTGCAACTTAAGCCATTTGAACAGGGTTTCACTGATATTTTGTATCGAGATGACGCTTATACACATAAAAACGCAAACACTATTTGACCAATTTCCTGCTGAGTACACTTTGGTAAAAAAAGGATAATGCTGCACAAAGGGTAATGCACCAAAAATCAATTGCCGTGTGAACCTAAACCCCATAAAGTAACAACTAAACCGTTTATCTCTTCCACTAATATGCTTGTAGTCGTAGTAAACCTTTCACCAGAGCTCATGTTTTACAGTGCTACGCTACAGTTACTTGTCTGGCCTAGCAACGGAACCGCCATCAAAGTACATCATCTACAGCAGAAGATATCGCGATCTCAGACTCCGGGTGAACCCGATGCTTAGATCTATTTGCACACAGCGTAAGGAAAACAAAGACTTGGCTTGATTTTTGTGAAACTTTTTCTTTATGGAGATTGCGAATTTACGTTTTATGTCTTCGATCTGTTGTCTGCAATCGACATATGACCGTACTGGATGTTCCTGTAGTGTTCAGTTATTGCATGTTCCTGTAGTGTTCAGTTATTGTACTGGATGTTCCTGTAGTGTTCAGTTATCACAATACAGTTTACCATCGTTTTCGTAGGTGAGATATTTTTTCTGTACACCGCAAAAGCAATGTTCAAAAAATCTTAAAAGAGTTGTTTGATGTTCAACTGAAGGCAGCTAACCGGACGTACCAGAGTAAACATCATTTTTGAGCAACATAAGCTGTGGATATTGATGAAGCACAACGGAGCAGAGGGCAATTGTTCACTGCAGCTTTTCGAAAATCCCATCCTTGTTTAAAATGCAGAGCTCTTCGTCGATAGACGTGAATCTTCGTTAAGCATATCGTTATTGATGAACAGGATCGTAGCCACGAGATCATTAGGGACAGTGCCCACCCAAATTTTTTTGTACCCCTACAAATTTTGTTGTGCTCAGAAAAATTTGTTTTAAGCATGTAATAAAAACAAAAATCTTGCCCTCCCAAAAATTTATTTTGCCCTCCCAAACGTTAAAACATGGATGCTGGCCTGTGATGAATAGTGTCTATCGAAAGGAATCCTTGCTCAGAAATGAATCAGACACGAAGATGTTTACGGAGTAAATAGTTCGCCTACTGAGACAGCGCCTTCAGCTCGTATGAATTTTTGATGGATGTGTAAAAGTGGGCTATACATACCGTGCTTCAAGAGGTGCAGCTTGCATTGAATGCCATAATTTTAATAATTCAATTGAGTTTAAGGTGCTGAGGAAAAAACTACACCTGACTTTTGTTTGTATTAGAGATGCTTTTTTGATATTGGCATGTAGATTCAGGTCGTTGCATCAACGTGATTCAACCATAACACTATCAAAGAATCTTGGCTCCTCATGGAAAGATCGCGTGAAAGGTCCTTTCACTTACAGTTAATTTAAAAAAAAACGTGTCTAGTCAACGCTTTGTAGCTGCCACCTTGATGATCGATCTACAATGGGGGGAGATCTTCCGACCATTTGTACTTGTCTCTAAAAACTCGATAAAGGAACATTTCGTCGGTGTACCGTATTTATTTGATTGCAACCCGCGGTTTATAAAGTGTTTTTGTTTCATCATTTCGTGCGGCTTGTAATCAAGGGCGGCATGCCATCAAGGGCGGCTAACAATTGAATAAATACGGTACACCGACGAAATGTTGCTTTGGCTCGGTTTAATTACAATGCATTTAGGCCACGTAAATTTCGCGGGCGGTCCATTTTACTTCGCCATTTTTATATGATATGTATGGAAATTTCTGAATCTTTGCTTCTCACTCGTGATCTTTAACAAGTCGGTTATTTGGCAAAGGCGTCCGCTCTTTCAAAACTACTTGAGGACTGAAAGTTCGAGTTGCGTTGTTTTTTTGGATCAGCACGATAAAGTGACCTGAGCCGCAGACAGAAGGCAACGACCCAGCGTTTTAAATGACAACCTTTTGTCAGCAGCTTGTTCGTGTTTTGGTAATCATAAACTTTTGGCTGTGATCGAAATAGCAATGTCGTCCGAGCGCAGAAATGTTGCTGCGGTAACTTGCACTGACTGGTACAGGCAGAAAAAATCCGGTCCTTGTGCGTTGCTGCCACACCACGATGAGGACTTGCAGTAATATTAAGGCAAGTCTAACCTGCCGTTATTGCCAAAAGCTATAAGTGAACTGTTTGACCAACAACGTTTTTGTCACGCCTTTTCACGGTCTCTAGGAACTTGCTTAACTTCCGTTGCTTCTCCTTGAAACAGAATTATGGGCACCGTATTGCACCACTTACTCCGCTGCCACCATTGGATACAAAATAGTGCGAGGCTGCTAAGCGCGTTCCAAACCTCAAATATAAAATATCAAGCTATTCTCTGGAAACAGTTGATAGCTTGCACCTATTTCGGGAGGTTCTTTCCAGCCAAAGTGTCTGTTAGAGACACAATTACAAATTACGCAGTCTCACAAATAAAAACACAAATAGTGTTTTTTGAATGGCAGCTTTCCCACAGAAGGCTCGTGTGCTTTTGTTCAAGAAGGCTCTACGGAAAGCGGTAACGTTATTTGGATTAACGTATGGTCAAAGTTTGAGTAGTGGTTGTAAAAGTCACTTCTTGTTTTCGTTTGTTTTAATTCAACATCTTCATTTTCTCGTTTGCAATGTATCATCACATTTTAAAGTGGTTTTGAACAAATCTTTACAAACTAAAGAAACAACTTTTAATTTCGATGCGAACAAGGCTGATACAATACTACAATACTCTTTTGGCTTTTTGCAACAGCCAAGAAATCTAAAACAGTTCTGCAAACATTTTTTTCGGCGAAAAGCAATTTTTTACGAGATGTTCAAAATTGCTTCGCATCACAGGAAATTCCTCGCAACGTCTGTTTCGGAAACAGACTGCTTCTTGAAATATTCATATTTCTGCGAAAAAATACATGATTGCCAAGTTCTCAAATCAAAATGACCAGGACCGCAACCAGCTGATATTTTCGGGGAGGAATAATTGCAACTCGTTGTACCATTTTCGAGGGAGCAAAATGATTGTAACTTGTTGTTGTACCTAACAACTAAACATGTTTTTGAAAATTTCAGGGCATCAATTATCCTGTTGCCCCCCTGGTTGCGGGCCTAAAAGTGATTATGGGGTCTTTTTGTCTTTTTCGTACCGCCATAGAAATTTTGACCACTCCGGATTTTTTTAACAGTTGTCCCCAGAACATTACTCCAAGCTCTTTATCGTTACCCATCAAAGGCAAATGCGTTGCTTCATTAAACACCAGTGTTTAACAGCACAGCAAACGATCGCTATACGTAATTATGAAATGTTAAAGCAGTGAAAATAGTCGTGTTCAAGACATAAATTTTAATTTCATATCTGGCAAGTTTAAATTTCTTCGTTGAAGCTCCAAAATGTATGGATAAGTTTGAACCCATAATTTCTGGTGACGTTTTGCTGTTTTGCGCTATAACTGTTGACATATTGTGATTGAATAAGCCAACCAAAGCAAACTTTATTTTACCCTTTTGTGCGGAGTTGGATGGTTTGTTCATCAATGCTGCAACAAAATGACTTCGGCCATGAGAATGATATTCCAATTTTTCCACTAAACATATCAACTAAACTTGTGCTTGCTTATCAAAGAAACAGCTGCGATGTATTGCGCAAAGGAGCTGTTTCTTGCGGAAAACGTTTTCCTGCACACTAACATGCATGACTCAGGTATGGCTGCTAAACCCAGCTGAACTGAAGCAAATTTGACTGTGCTTGTTTTCACAGCAATTGGCGCACCCCGTGTAGAAAACTACGAGACAAGCCCGCATTCTGTCAAAATCCGGTGGTTTTCTCAGCCTTTCGCCATTGGTTACAGAGCAAATGTAAGTATTATGGATTACAACTTATAGCATGTGAAATTCTGATTGAAAAGGCCAAAATTGCTGCCCTTATTCACTGTAAAGTGGTATTTCCGTATAAAAATTGTTTTTACTGAAAAGACGGAGAACCCCAAGTGATAAAAGTAGACAAACTGGCTGCAGAAAAATGGCTTGTTTTTAGCATGATTTGTTGTTTGTGATCAGCAACTAACCGTTGCAACTTTTACATATTTAACAGTAATTTACAGGACTGATAATAATTCATTGAGCTTGTGATATACGACTGGAATTCTTAATTTACATGACTCAACAGCATACTTTCGCCACAACGTAAAATGACTGTTTGACATACGTTATCAAGACTGCAGTGTATAGTTACCATTTTATAATTTTGAACTGATTTTTGTTTTGGCCACAGCATTGTGTTATTCATCATGGCATTTGAAAAAGGATTTTTTAAAATCTGGTCCATGGATCTGAAGGGTTTTAAATGGTCCGTGAGGTAATTTAACAAAATGAATTATAAAGATTTTTCGGGATTTTAGCCACTAGTCAGCGCTACCGTGTTTTTCCGTAAATATTTTTTGATCAGACCTAGCTACAGGGAGTTCCGCGCAAATAAAAGGAATTCTTTAGGAGGCTGTGTAAAAGACGCTTAAGGAACTCCTAAGCTTTCGCAACTTCCCCACCAAATGTTTATGCACCAAATACAGCTGCTTTTATTGAAAAAGAACTTGTTGCTAAACCTTACAACTTGGCTTTTTTTGTTCATATCCAAGCAAAAACTCACTTTTGTCCTATAACTTTGCCCTGAAAGCAGCATGTGGTAAGATAATATTTTTTAATTTGCAATCTAAACCATAAAAATGCAAAATCTGCCCGCTGAACGTATTTAAGTAAAACAAATTTTTATATATTGTTTTTGTTGTTAAACATCCTAGCTCTGAGTATAAGAGGAGACTTCCTCGTTTTTGAAATTTATTAAAAAATAAAAGTTCTACCACGTTTGTAAGCAGCAGCTGATCATGTTAAGCGTACAACAGCGAAATTGTAAGACTGGAAAGGATAACTCATCCAGTGATTGTTAAAGTGCGGCACACGAGTGTTCACTGTGTGGCCAACAAAAAACTTGTTCCAAGTTAAGTTTTTGACAAAAAAGCGTAGTTTCTCGTTTGATAGTAACGCTCGAGATAAGACCCTTCACGCATGTTATTTTCTTGAACCACCATCACAGTGCAGCGAGGAAATATTTATTCATTTAGCCACTGCAGCTCATATTTTCAATCAGTCTAAACGACAGTACTCATTGTTTTGTCAAAACCAACCTTTCTTTATGTCAGAGAAAGCGAGTTTGGACGAAAGCAAGAACATTAGTCTCACTGAAGCCATGCTCAGGCTGATGTTTTATTTCCATTCACACCCAGAGTAATCCGTTGTTTTTGTTGGTAATAAAAGGTGGCAGGTTTCCATTATGTTTTGCCTTAACTTTTTCGCGGTCATAGTTTTTTATCAAAAAAGTTGCAAACATTAACAAAAATAGTGTTCTGTACAGCAGTGGCGTGCCCAGCCCAAAAATTTTGGGGGGGCCAAAATGTTTGATTTTAGGCGAATAACACTAATTTGCTTGGAAAAATGCCTCTCAAAGCATAAAATGACTATATTTTCTGAAAATTCGGGGGGGCATGGCCTCTTTGCTCCCCCCTGGCTATGCCAATGCTATTCAGTCCCGCCGCCACGGGGGATTTGGTGGGCTTAGGCCCCCAAACAAAGCACCAAGACTCCACAAATTTAAATATGAACCAATATAATTCAGTGAAGTTTTTATCAAATTTTCAAGCCTTCCTGCACAAGCGTAAAGCCTCTCTAATGAAGACTTTCTGGCGACGGTTCTGTTTCGATAAACTGTACTTTCAGCGCACCACACCAACCACAGTTTACGGTTGGGCCATCGGTCAAATTACCGGGAGAATCACCTGTTTAGAACTGGGTCAGAATGTTTAGGTTATAGAAACATATGTCCTCATGCAAGGCACTCTCATACATCCCCACACTGGTAAATTTTGTGTCTAATCGTTTACAGAACATGTGTAACCGACTTTTGTATGTTGATAGATTCGTCTTCTGAAGAGTGCTCAGCCTCTGAAAGTGCATCGGGGCCTACCTCGGCATCAAACGCAAATCGTATTTGATGGCCTTTCGCAAGCGACCACCTACGTTTTGTCATTATGGGCGATTTCAAACGACAGAAAGACCGGCCCGAGGCGCAGTCTCATCATTACAACCGGTAAATCTGCGTGGCAAAGATTCCGCTTGAAATATGCCTCACGGAGGCGCTCAAAACCAACATTTGACAAAAACGCTGTAACTCTGTGTTCTTTTGTTTTTTTGTCTTCAGCAAAATATTCCAATAATTATGAGCTATTTCTTCCGTTTTATTCGATACAGGTCTTACCACCCCAGATATCGAAGTTGACGAGTCAAGTATCACAAGGACCTCGGCCGCTTTCTCGTGGAATACCAACGACGAAGTGCATACCAATTTCTACATTACTGTCAGAGCGGTGGACAATTCGGAGGTAACGATCAAACCCGTAGTATTTTTCAGGAATGAGGTGTATACGAGTAAAACATGCGGACATGGGCTTCAGCGTAAGTTTTAAACTTTTTACACGCAGAAGTTAAAAATTGAGCTTCTTTAAATCAATTAAAAACGGGAAATTAGAAAGTTATCTACAACTGCGATTGCTGCGTAATGATCTCGACGTTCAAGAAATTTGTAAGATCATTTGTTTGAAACGGATCGCATTTGAAATTCGTCGACATCCATTCAAATTTCCAAGTTCTATTTCACCAGGAAAATGTTTTTACCTAACAGATTATGTGTGATGCAATTTCAAAAAAGATCGCATGTGAATTTGTAAAGCCCGCTCAAACGGAGCGATTTGTCAAACAGCCAGAAAAAGAAATATGCCCGCGTGGTCAGCATACGCTCAGTCAAGTATCACAGAATCACTTGTTCTGTCAAGTGCTATGATCACAATGTAATCCTTTTACCAAACAACAGCCCTTTAATTATCGCACACAGAAAGAATAGTCACTTACAGAGCAATTTTGTTCAGGATGACATCTCCTATTCCGTCCTTGGTTCAAGTTCAGTTGTACAGGGTCTTAGCCCCGGAACTCGTTATGCCGGCACCGTTGCCTCCCTCACTGGGGGGATTCGCAGTGACGAGAGCAACCCGGTTTACTTCGTGACAGGTCAGCTTTGTTGTAAACTAATTTCGGACGAACCTAAGATTGATTCTTGCTATCGGACAATGCCAGTTGGTTTTTGCTTTTGAGAAAAACTTCCATACTGTGCAGCAGCGCCGTTTCGGAAAGCCGGTCCTAGTTCTGCTTATTCATTTTGTTTCTGTTTTTGATCCACAGTGCCTGATCCACCTGTACTTCGGGTTACAAGGGTGAGGCATGTTTCTATCAGTTTGGAATGGCCAGCAATGAAAGGTACGAGGTGGTACAGAAAAATTCCTGGATGCGTTTAACCTACTTGTTAACTGACAAGTTCTTCCCATCATTGACAGCTTACTTAGGCAAAAAAACAGCAGTTGCTGAATTGCGTCTGCCTGATTTGTACACATTCGTCTGATGACTTAAGTGAGCTATGTCATAATAATGTACTGTTCACTTCGACTCCGCAGCATAGAGATGGCACGGGCCAGCACTTTTGCGGTCCGGCCCGCCCGGAGCTAACAAGAAACCGCCCGGCCCGTTTATAAACTACAACTTATTTTCTGACCCGGACCGGCCCATGGCCCGTAATAAAGTAGGCATGGTCTATTTTGCCGCCAAGATGGCGGCGGCAACAGGCTTGGCAGAAACGAAACAGACAAAAAAGATAAACCCTAACGCTAACCCTAACAGTAACCCTAACGCTTACCCTAAACCGTAAACCTAACGCTTACACTAACCCTAAATCCTAACGCTAACCTTAAATTTTTGAAAAAAAGGAAGTCGCCAAGGTGAGAGTCGAGCCGAAAAGCAATGGCATACCAGACGTGAAGCATAACCGCTACCCTACGATCAACACAGTGAATGTGTGCCAAACTGACCTCTTTATTTGAATTGCGTCATGCCACAAGACCGAAAGTGCGACTGGCGGCACAATAACTCCAGCCGATCTGTTGCCACAGTATCTGGGCGGTAAAACAGATACTACCTATAAAGTAATCTCAAATGCAAAGTAACAAATTTTCAGTTCATTGCCCTTTGGACACTAAAACCAGTCATGCAGTCTTAAGGCAGTGGCTATAAGTCCGCCAGGGGGTCTTCACTTTTGAAAACTTATTTGCCCGATGCCTGTAACATGACACTAGCACATGACAAGAGTGCCCTAGGCCGCACTACACTTGCTAGTAACGTACTAAGCCTAAACCAGAGGTCACCAACATGGTGCCCGCGGGAACAAGGTCGCCCGTATAGACCATGTGGGTTGCCCATGGCCTGTTCTGACAATAGCATAAACATGATCAGTTTCTTTACAATGATGAATATCTTTAATTTTTATTATTAATGATAACATCATATGAAGACAAAATATGCAAATTTTTATTTCAGAAGTTTGTGTATCCAACTGGTAGCCCTTCTCATGAATCTGTACCAAGAAGCAGCTCTGAGGTTCAAAATGTTTGGTGACACCTGCCTTAAACCCTAACCTAAGCCTAACCCCTAATATTAAATCAAGGGTTCACAACCTGGGATGCATGTACCCCTAGGGTAGATTTTCCTATCTGAAAGGGCACATTTAAGGTTAGCAATGGAAGGGAAAGATTATGTTTGCATATTATTCATTTCGAAATAATCGTATTTATACATAGGTCAACATCAATATATTTTTGTTATTTTCCTCAGCCTTTTTGTCGTAAGAAATTTCAGGGGTACATGCTCATATAATGGAATGCTGGAGGGGTGCATGGCCGGAGAAAGTTTGGGAATACTTGTCCTAAACCTAAACCTCGGCGACAGACTATAAATCAAAGTGTTGGTTGCTTTGATTGATTCCTAACATGGTTCACTGATTTGCGAGGAAACAAGTGAAACGAAACGTTGGCAGAACGGTAAAATGGAGAGAACAGCAGCAAAAAAAATTCATTGTTTGATTTAGAAACTTTGAAATAAACAAAAATTTTCAGCGAGCAGACTGCAGCGGCCCGTAATGACGTCATCGCTAAAAAATTGCTAGCGGACTGTTTCAAAACCTCTAGCGGACGGCCCGAAGACTGGACTGTGAGTTGCCCGTGCCATCTCTACGGCCGCATTTTTTCTATATACGGAATACAGATGTGCTTCCTATCTGCTTATGTTCACACATTTTTCACATTACACGAAAAAGAGCAAAAGTATTGTGAGTTTTTCACCCAGTGAAGCTGCGGCTTTTTATATTAAGCAGATAGTTAAGATATTTCACAACACGAAAGCTTGCAAATTGTGAAGATGTAACACAACTACAACCGACCATGTTTTATGTGGTATTTGTTCGCCAACCAGAAGGTATTTTACAAGTTTCACGCTATTCGAGCGATTGATGTGTTTTTTTATGTCATTTTTTCTTTGGAAGCGCAGCAACCAGATTGATTTAATTAACTAATTAACTTTTAATTAACTAATAAGAAAACCCTAATTCTTTGAAGATTTCACAACGAAAGAATATTTATGTGAAGACGCAGACCTACTTTTTGCATTCCTTTTCAAATGACGTTGACGCAGGAACGTCTCCAGATTTTGATTGTTGTAGGGTCAAGAAAAGATGAGGGGAATCAATCATAAAAGCATGAATAAAAACAACCATAACTACTTCCAAATGGATGACACACCCCCCTCACCGATGACGACTTTGCGTGCCTATCGGCCCTAAAAACTCACCGTCTTTCCACGTTTCCGTTTGCTGTGCTTCAAATATTCTCACTGTTGAGGAGTAAAGAATCTATTTCTGTGGACAGGTGCGGCAAGCTACGAAATCACAGTGAAAGATAGACAGAATACCACTCTACGCTTTGTCAATGTTACGGACACATCATTTAGTATTGCCGATCTCACACCGTCAGAGCGATATGAGTTCCGAGCTTTGACTGTGGGGAATACTGGGAAGAGAAGCGCTAACAGTCGCGCCATTTCCGTATTCACAGGTGACTTTCTGTGCACAGAAGCTCTTTTCTGTCAAGCAATTACTTTTAGAATTTATTAAAATTCTGAATCTGAAGTCAGAAGTCAAATACAGTTTCTGTTTTCAGCTCCATCAAACCCCAAAAACGTCACCGTTGATTTCGTCACAGGAGAATCCGTTCAATTCAGATGGTTTCCACAGCCAGGTAAGTAGTTTAAGTTATCCGAACATTATTATTGCAAAAACAAGATGAAATTGAGGAAATTACAGATCGTTTCACAGTCTACGTTTATTCATCCAACCTTGTTGTCCATAACCAGTTGGGCGTTTTCAAAGTGAAACTACGAAATTATGCAGCACAGGGCGGTTTGCTTTTGAATGCATTTTGTTATCAGCAAACGCAGTATTGTCCAGTTTATAAATGAGCTTCATGAGCAGAAAAAAGGAGCTCATTGCACGAAAGTAAGAGCTCTATTAGCAGAAAGTAAGAGTTCGTTACAAATCGGAGAAGACATATGAGCAGAAAGTAAGCCTGTGTTTTACATGAATCTTAACATGTGCAAATACCGAAACACTTAGAGAAAACTCGATGATATTTTTTCTCTATTTTTTGATTTTTTGTATAATTTTTTTTTCAGCTGCAATCGCATACCGCGCAATCGTCACCTCCGATGGTCATCCTGGTTACAGGGTTGACAAGACAGTCAGTGAAACCTTCCTGCGGCTAGGTGGTATGCTCAGCGGTCACGTCTACACCATTTCGGTCTATTCGATCGGCCGCGGAAATGTCGTTGATTTCAACGTTGTTCATCCGCTGCAAGTGCAGACAGGTGCGGCCCGCGTTTCGTTCAGCAAATATCTTATTTTTCATTGTGAAGCGAAGAAAATTCCAGAACCTATGAAAACCACTCGGACGCTTTGAAATATTTTTGCTTGTAAAACACAACATGTTTTTAGAAATACAAGCTCTTATAAAAAGTAAGGATGTCTGCAGCGGGAATATTTTTCTGTTTTTGACTTTTGTTTAGTTCCGTTTAAACACTAAGTATAGAATTCCTTGTTTTCGTAACCAAAAATTTCTTGTTTTCGTAATGATCAAGCAACTCTTGTTTTTTTGCAGTTCCCAGTCCACCCACTAACTTGGTGTCCATCAACTCCACGAGCAGCAGCATTGAGCTTTCGTGGACAAAAGCCATAGGTATAGCTGGATATCGACGTGTAGAAGCAGATTTACTTTAACTTTTTGAGTGCATTAACGAAGGTTTAGGCAGCTCTGCTTTCCAGGTTCTATTTTCGTTTTTCCTGGCAAGCGTTGTTTTGTGACATAATTTCAAACAAGAGGCCAGCACCAAAAGTGCGTAACTTATATAAGCTCTGTCTATAGGGTACAAACTGTAAATGGGGGTCGAAATCACTGGCTTCAGGTGGTGATAACTTTAAGCTTGGGAGAAGCAATCTCCTACAACCACTGGTAGTGATGAGTGAAGATAAATACATGCGCAACTGACAAATTATAGCATTGTTAGATTTGGGTAAACTTGCAATAGAAGCAAGAAGCCTTGAAGTCATTGCTAACATGAAAACACTTAACTTCAATAAAAAATACAGTTGTTTCCTCTCTATGTTTTTTGTGCGTCTGAAAGCTACATATAACATATAACCATAGTTGAAAAAAATTACACTTGTCATGTTTATTAGGAGCCAAAGCGTATCGTGTCGTTGCCGAAAGATTAGAAAACGACTCAGCAACAGGTGACTTCGTATTGGCCGTCAATAACAGCGCTCAATCTGCTCTGGTCGAAGGCCTTGTTCCAGGATCCCAGTACAGGTTTCAGGTCACCACCGAAGGTTCGCGGAACAGTAGTTTGCCGAGCGATCCCATGACCGACTCAACAAGTAAGTCTGTCATTCTTGTACTGACTTCTTTTATACATGAACATGTCTGTTCACATTAATTGCAATGAGTTTGATATGTAGCAGTAGTATTTGCAACGATGACTATAAAATTTTGCTAACATTTTCTAGCTGTACTCAAGTAACTATACTCCACAGAGATGAAGGGTTTGAATGCATTAGCATTTTTTTAAATACAGGAAATCGATTTCACGCAACCCTCCGCATCCTCAGTCCGAAAAACTTACTCAAATAGAATCATTTTCTAGCTGTTTACGTTTTTATTCAGTGGCAGCTGTTCCCAACCAACCTCGTGTAATCTACGTCAACATGACCTTCATGCAACTTGAGATCGATCCAGCAGAGGGTAAGATGATCTCTTGCACTTGCACTAGCGACCCATTCAATGATGTTACGTTTACTGTACCGACCCATTCAATGATGTTACGCTTACTGTACCGACCCATTCAATGATTGGAAAGTGTAGGTTCTGGTTGCCTTCCCACGGTATATTCCCATGATTGTTATTCGGTTTTGGCGAAACTTGAGGGCCAGACGTGTAGCCCGGTTGAATGTACGGGCAAGCGGAATTAAGGGCAGTGACCAACCGCAAAGCCGTCATTTTGCAGTTACGCTCGGTGTGTGGGAACCAGGTCTGTTGAGAGGAATTTCGAGCCCGGGGTGCAGCATTCTCGGGCCTCTTGTTTATTTCGCTTGGTCTGGCGACAAGCGATGAAAGACGTCATTAATTAATTCAATGCTATATCGGATTGCCATGTATTTGCGTTCGACAGAATAAATGCGTTTAACTCGAACTGGTGGAAATTACACATATTGCCAGCTTTTCATGCATGTTACTGAAACCTTTTGAAAAATAAAATGACGTGCAATATTTCTTTGAAAGGCTTTAAATCAAAACGCGAAAAAGACAAAAATGAAACGAGACAGTAAAAAGAAAAAATTAAGCGAGAGAGTACTTAGGCACAAAATATTTTTGATGATCATTTGAAAGAGGGCCTGGGAATCTCAAAAAAGATGAGGATTGAGGCAAATCCTTGCCTCACCTTAAATCCACCACTGAAAGTATACAAGTTTTATAAATCAACTGCGTTGTAAGCCTACGTATAGTGACAGTGTTCACATTTGATTAATGCACAGCAGCAGTTATCATACTTATTTTTCAAATTTCACTTTTCCCCTTTCCATAAAATGCAGGGTGCTGAAAGCTTACTCTAAACTTGCAGCCAAAATATCATCAGTGCAAGCTGCACTTTGGGCATAGGTTTTACAAAAGTGCTACAGTAAATTCTCAGCGAGTTGCTAATGCAAGTACGCTGTATCCTGAATTAAAAGTCACTACACGGAGAGAGCGCTATGGTGCCCCATGCGTGCTACCTTACAAAAAATTTGTTTCTAGCATTTTTTTGAAAAAAAAAACAAAAAAATCATTTAAAAAACAAAAACAATTTTACTTTCGTTTCGCAAATGTTTTCTAAATAAAAAAATTTTCGTTTTAAAAAAATTTTACTTTCGTTAAGGAAACACTTCGTAAAACAAATCGAAAAAAATCGTATCAGTTTTCTGGTTGTGGCCCATGCGTGCCAACCTCCGTTGAGGGCCATTGTTTTCACGTGAGAAGGGTTGATTTGCAAATTGTGGATATGTCTTTGTCTGGCTCCAGTAGCTCGCGATCGTATTGCGCGTACGTGTAGGTTAGTCTGAGTCTTTCCTTGTTGTGATAACCTATCCTTGGGGAAATGTGTTTGAGGGATTTGTCCCTTCATTTGGCCAAGTGTCACTGCCTATCAGCAAAATCGACACGGCCTGGCAGTATTACATAACTGTGTTGAAAACTTTGCCACAGGGCGCCTGTTACACATTTGGAGGTTATAAAATCTGGAGCAATTAGGCTACCCTTCGATATTTCAGTTATCATATTTGTGCCTAAATTGCCAAAAACGTTGAAATTTGGCAGGCACACGTTGCAACTTTGACAAATGATCCCCATATAGCGCTCCTGATTATTGCTACTACGGCTTAGCCACAGCACCGGTCACATAGCCTGCCTGTATGGTGCACACGTGCAGTGTTTTTTTTAAGGTGTTTTGAGGGACCAAAACGGTCTCTCAAATTCCTCCAACGGTCTCTCAAAATATAGTGACCTGAGGTCACATCAATGGAGAAC
>JGI24158J21664_10006538_pt1 | contig 15376 bp, 12 predicted proteins | sample Ectturendosymbi3_FD_21664 | JGI IMG/M metagenome (IMG submission 21664) | reverse complement strand
TTTGTTTTGGGGGCAAAGCCCCCCCCCCCCGTGGCGACGGGACTGGTCGCATTACACCCATGGTTTTCCGACTCGTATAGCGTTTTAAGGTTTCCTGAGCAGGGACTTGTAAATGTGGTTGATTAACCATTGTTATTCAGGAATGTTTGTTTGAAAAAATGTGCTACACAACTATATCTAAAAAGTATTCGAAGTAGGCATGAAGTAAAATTTCAGTAATCACAAAACGACAAAATGTGCTTGAAAAATTGTCAAGTGATGTGGCAACCCTACTTCGTTGGGGGAATGCAAAGCAGCATGCCATAGAAGAAACAATGGTACCGATAACTTATTAGATAAAAAAACTGCCGTAAAAATGAACGTATACGACAAAAATCAACAACATTTTGTGTTCGCAAACTTCAAAGGGAAACACTTCGTAGAGTTAAGTATTTGTAGTGTTTCTGTATATTTCGTTTACGAGAGAACTTTTACCAATCGATATAATTAATCGCTTTGAAGTGGTTTAGCCACAGATGCAGGAGTTGGAAGTCCAGGGAGGGCTGTAGCATCCCCACTATTTTGCTTTCGGGCAAAAATCAATTCAAACATGGATGACAATGTTAATTTAATTCTTGTCTGGCGTTAGTCGCCTAAACACTGCATTAAATGTGTCTTTTCATTACTTAGATAAGTTAAATTCTCAAATTTTTTGAAAATCTACTTTGGGGCCATGAGATATAGCCAACTTTTGAAAATTGATAGATGATGAAAATGTGATTAAAGCTGCCGAAAATGAACCTCGCACTCGTATCGATTTATCGAACTTAGGCATCTGCTGGTACAGTCCCGTCGCTACGGGGGGTTTTGGTGGGCTAAGACCCCCAAACAAAGCTCCAAGTCCTCCAAATTAAAATATGAAACACTGTAAACCAGTGGAGTTTTTGCCATATTTTGGAATGTCAAGCCCCCTGCACAACGTAAAGACCCCTTGAAGATTTTCTGGCAACGACTCTGTGTTGGTATACCGTATTTAGTCGACTGTTAGGCGTCCTTGATTGTAAGCCGCACGAAATGGTGTTAAAATTATATGTAAGCCGCACTGGAACATAGGTTACTTCCAAGCCTCAGATAATTTCGCTTACTAGCAAGTTTCACGCTACCAGCAACCCTAGCTTACACCACTACAACTGCCTTCTGTTCATCATAATCCCTCCTGTAACGGATGTGCACGCGATGCTTAAAGAGAATAGAATGTGAAAAGAGAGCTTGGTCAACAAAACGTAGCTAGTGAAAGACTGAGCTTCACCTAGAGCAGGCCGTGCAGGCGTGCAACATACGGCCCGCCAAAGCTTTTCTTGCGGCCCGCGAGAGCTTTCTCAGTTGTGGAAAATGGTGCAAAACCTCAACCTCGAATAAGTAATTGTTGTTTGCAGAATTTCTTGCAAACTACAACGAAATCTCCACATCGACATGAAATAGACCAGGTTGGTCCAAGACTGCGAGCATGAAGGGCCACATTACGGTTTGAGGAAAAATTTGCGGGCCGCAAACAGACGAACTCCATTGCAGTTAACAGACTGGTTTGGTGTTCCAACAGAGCTATTTTTGCTGCACGCCTAACGGAATTTTTGATTCTAGGGTAATTGTTAAGTTTTCTGTTTGTTTGTTTGCCACTCAAAATAGAGATTTTCTGCTAGAAAAAAGGTACACAGCATACCAACCAAATAGCAAAACCATTTTTTGTTTCTTGGTTTTTGTTATAAAGACAATGTCCGCTTTAATTTTCGTCGTCATCAGACGCAAGCAGGTTTCACCAGTCATTCTGTTTCGTGTCGCTTTTCACCCGCTTCATAATTGAGAAAGCACTTTCGCAAATTACGAACATGGAGCACATCTTCAGTGCAATGTTTTTTAAGCGGGAGTAATTGTCCGGTTGTCCCCTCCTGGTTGCGAGCACATCTTCAGTTCAAAATCTCTTAAGGGGGGGAAATTACCCGGTTGCCCCTCCTGGTTGCGGGTCTGGTTACCCTTCAATTGTTTCAAAATTGCTTCCCCAGAATTTTCATAGTACTTCCCGTATGTTTTCTCGTGTTTGGTGCTGTAATGCCTCTTTAAATGAAAACTCTTCCGGATTGCAGCCTCACAAGACACTGTGCTATGCCATCGTCATTGGCGAAGAAATACTTTTCCTTCCAGTAAGAATTGAACTTTCTGTTTTAGCCCTGACATTTTTTATTTGACACTCATTTTTTGTTAAATTGCTATACTTAACTAAATGTTACTTCATTACTTCCACAATGTACATCTTCTAATATAACTCGAAAATTAGTTACAGAGTCTATGCTTGCAAAAAAGATAAAAAATAAACGCATGCTTTGTGGTCACAGAGTACTGCAGCGTTAGCCTAGCCTAGAGGTTAGCTATTGTAAGTTTTAACGTCATAAATTTATCATAAAAAGATATTGTTACCCCCTAGTAGTTACATATTGACCTGCACTTCAATGATATGTGACTTGCAAGGGCTGTGTGGCTATTGCAATGTATTCATGACTTTGTGTAAAATACGGCATACAGAAAGCGTTTGCGGGTCTCACAAAAACTGTCCGCGGGCCGCATGCGGCCCGCGTGCCAGAGTTTGGACCACGCTGAAATAGACCTTTGCGGCCCCGGGAAAATTTATGTTGGTAATTTGGCCCTTCGAGGTTTCTGAGTTGTGCAGGCCTGACCTAGAGTATAGATCAGTGTTTTTGAAACCAGGGTTCCGCTAGTGGCTGCCAGGGGTTCCGGCGAAACAGACTGAATTTGCCTGGGACGGAATTCGCAACCACAGTTCTATGTGGTTGTAGCAATATAGGCACTTGGATCATCGCGCAGGGTTCCCTGAGCAACGCAAACATTTGCGGAAGGTTTCGCTGCAGCAAAAAGGTTGAAAAACACTGGTCTAGACCTTTTGATAAAGTGAAGAAATAAATAAATTCACGCTAAGCCGGCCTTGATTGTAGCCACCCTTGATTATAAGCCGCATGAAATTATGAAAAAAAAACTTTATACGGCGCGGCTTACAATCGAATAAATACGGCGTACAGTATTTCAGGTGTGGCCGATTACTATCTTTCTCTTGTGCTTGCCTCAGTGGTTCAAGGCGATGCAGATACGTGCAACACAGGGATGAAGTAAAATGTGCAAATTTGCCCCTTGGTCATCGCAGCTAACTTTCCATGAGCTGCAACCTAAAACATGGGCGCTTTTGCAACGTTTATTAAAGGTTTTCCTTCCAGGTTAAAGCTTAGATCCTGCATTATTTGCGCATCTTGCATCCTGTAGTCATTTTTCGCGTGCTAACTTTCTAATATTTATTGGATATATTGCATTTTGCTCTAATTTGCAAACAACTTTTGGCTTACTTTAGGAATTTCTGTATTAATTACCCTTGGTGCTCTTTGCTTTAAAATATATAAAGTTTAGAGTTAAAATTTTGAACATGTGTGAGCCTGAAGACACAAAACTAACCGCAAGAGGGACCAGAATCCCCACATGCTCCGAAAAGGTCACAGACAATTAACTGTTTTTCCAGAGTAGGAAAATTTGCATGACAACTTGTTAGTCCAGTGGCACTAATTTCTCCAAGAACAGAATATTTCTGTGAAAACTGTTGCAAATTATTGATGAAGCATCCGATGTTTCGCTTTTAAATGTTCTTCTTGCATTCGGAAATGCTTGGCTCATGGTTTTGTAGACCCCATAGCATTTTAAGCCATAATGAAATTTCTAGCATTTCTGGAGAGCTACAGGACATGTAGAATTACGATTTCCACGATTGTTAGATGAATTCAGTATCAGTATAATAGTATGGTAGTTTAGCGGAAAAATATGCAAAAAACTGATCTACAGCTGCCAGCATAGTCGTGGGAGATGGGGGTGCGGATGGCACCTCCACACAGGGACGGATTTACGCATAGGCCGAATAGGCCATGGCCTAGGGCCCCGCCTTTTGGGGGCCCCACGCAAGTCTTTCCTATGACGACTCATTACCAACATAAATATTTCGAAACTGCGCAGAGGCACAACTTCACAATTTACTTTGAAACGAGTGAAAATGCAAACGTCTAGAGTCTAGACTCTTATCAGTACAGTAACAACACGATAATATTGTTTGTTACGCAATATAAGAATGACAGTGCTGTTTTTCATCGGAGTTCTGCAGCTCAGGCGCCGAGTTTGAAATTTATACGCCAGTGCGAAATCCATGACGCCACGAAATATGAACGTCTAAACCTGCGATTTTTAAGTCTTCTTTTCCATATTTAATCCGCAAAAGTTCAATGAATTTCAGAATAATGCCTTAGTACATGTTAACAAAGAACTGCTCAATCAAAACATGAAAAATTAACGGGAGTTCAGCGCACTCCCGTACTCGGCGCCTGTATTCTGCAGTGTCTGGCGGTCCTGCGTTGTTGTGAGCTTTTCGTCAGCAGAAGATATAACATCAAGTAAAAAGGTACTGTATGAAAGGCTTGATACTGAGGAACATGGCTGGGCGCAAGAGAGATGGAGGCCGTCTGTATGAAAGTGTTTTGCAAAAAGTGTTTTGCACTGAATTTGCATAAAAACAAAAAAAATAAGTGATTTTTTACTTGTGACAAGCTCGATTCTCCCTCCGCAGTAGAGAACAGTGCTTCTTCGGCAATGCTTGATGTGAGTCGCGAGGAGAGATATCTGTTCTCGCAAGATGTTAATGCTAAGGAAAAACAGGAGGGAGAGCAGAAGACAGCAAATATTAGTAGTGTGAAGCTTGGAGGTGGCAACGATTTTCCGTACGACGCTAATCTGGAAGGAATGACGGTAGAGGACCATGAACGAAATTGCTGTGTTGTTGGGGAGCTGGCTTCATTTTCTGAGGATCCAGCCGAGTGGGAAAACGTTAGCGTAGACTTACGTAGGTACTTTGCAGAGAAGAAGCTTGAACAAGATTGAGATTCACTTAATCTTAGAACCTCGACCAGGACCTACGATGACGGCAGGACAAGATACTTAAATAAGTCAAATTTTTTAGAACACTTATCAATGGGGAACGAGTGAGGCAAAAGTGGCTTATATATGCTGAGTCGACCGGGTTAGTTTTTTCCTGTGTTTGTAAGCTTTTTTCCTCTTGTCATGTACCATCAACGATCGGATTCAACGACTGGAAAAATATCCAACATATGTCTGAGCACGAAGCCAGCACTCCGCACAAAGAATGTGTCTTCGCATTGCGCGTGTTCGGTCGACAAACTGAGCGAGTTGATAAAGCTTGGCTGCCCAGAGAGAAAATGAACAAGATTACTGGAGAAATGTGCTGCGCAGAGTTGTTTCAGTTGTAAAATTTTTAGCTTCACGGGGCTTGCCCTTTCGAGGACGAGATGAAAAAATTGGTTCTAACAATAATGAAAACTTTCTTGAAATAATTGAATTGCTGGCGCAGTATGACGCTTTTCTTGTAGATCATCTACACAGGTTTGGCAACGCGGGAAGTGGTACACCATCTTTTCTCCTCCGGAATTTTCAATGAATTTCTTCAGCTTATGGCTAGGCAAGTTTGGAGCACAATTGTTGCTGAAGTCTCATCAGCAAAGTATTTCAGTATAATCGTGGATTCCACGCCAGACATTACCCATCTGGGTCAGCTAGTGTTTGCAGTGCGCTGTGTCAACAAAACAGGAGTTCCTGTTGAACGGTTTCTGAAGTTCATTGTAATGGAGGGATATGACGCAGAATATCTGACAAACAATGTCATCAACAGTGGCGTAGCCAGCCCAGAAAATTTGGGGGGGAAAAAAATTTGGGGGTGTAAAATGTTTGATTTTAGGCGAATGACACTATTTTGTTTGGAAAAACGGCTCTCAAAGCACAAAATGACTATATTTTCTAAAAATTTGGAGGGGGTCATGGTCCCTTTCGTACCCCCCTGGCTACGCCTATGGTCATCAACATCCTTAAAAACTTGAAAATTTCAATTAAGAATTGTCGCGGCCAAAGTTACGGCAACGCCAGCAACATGGCGAGAAAATACTCAGGAGTTCAAGTCAGAATTAAAAAACCCAATCCACTTGCACACTTTGTTCCTTGTTCTGCTCATTCATTAAATCTCGTTGGTTCTTGGGCTGCGGAATGCTGCGTCAACGCCATTTCGTTTTTTGGGTTTGTGCAGAACCTCTATAACTTCTTTGCCGTCTCTACGCACAGGTGGAAGCTTCTCACGAACTCACTGGGTCAAGAAAGCGTTTACTCAAAACATTGTCGATTACGAGATGGTCAGCGAGGTGCGACGCTGTTCGCGGACTGAGAACCAGCTATCGTCAAATAAATTCTACACTGAAAAACATTTCGAACGATAACAATGGGACGGGCCAGACTTGGTTTGAAGCTTCGTCTTTAGCCACACAGATGACGAAGTTTGAGGTTGCAGTACTGTGCATTTTGTGGGACAGAGTTTTGCGGCAGTTCAATGTTGCTAGTAAGAGTTCAATGTTGCATTGCAAAAGGAAAGCTGTGATATCTTAACGGTCGTAAGATTGCATTCTGGTTTGGAGAATTTTGTGAAGTCGCTGAGTGATGACTATGATTCATGTGAGGAAGAGGCTAAAATGCTCACTGACAATCACATGTATAAAGACATACGCGGACCAAAGCGGAAGGTTGGGGGAGGTATTGAAAATGGGGATGTTCGAAGTCTCACTGCTCGTGACAAGCTTCGAGTTGATACCTTTGCAGTCATTTTAGATTCACTGAGTGCTGAACTTGAACGCAGAAAGCAAGCCTATGCAGGGTTTCATGAAAGGTTTCAAGTTTTTTCCAGTTACGTTGGCTCTCCTCTGATAAGATTCGTCATCTTGCTGCGAATCTTCAAAAGGCCTACTCTTCAGATTTGGAAGAAAATTTCCCTGATGAAATGGTTCGTTTCTCTGGTCGCCTGAACCAAATGGATGAAAACGTTTCCACGCCAGTAAAGCTTTTGCGGCATATCCGAGAGTCAGATATCGTTGACGCATACCCCAATGTTGAAATAGCTCTGAGGTTATATCTTACTCTTCCAGTCGCGAACACTGAAGGGGAACGTTCATTTTCTGTCCTTAAAAGCGAATAGAGAGCAGGATGCGTTCTAACATTACGCAGGACAAACTAAATGATACTTCTATTCTGACTATAGAATCTGATGTTACGGCCGTCTTAAATTGCGAAAAACTTATTGATAGCTTCGCTTGCCTGAAGGCACGAAAAAAACTTTGTGATAGGATGTGAGTTGTTGGATGTGTTGGTGACAAACATTTGGCATCAGTTGACGCAGATAATTATATATTTGCCCTCTTCTTCATGGATACAATTGCCGGTGCTATTGAGGACTACCTGTGTTAACGGATGCAAATGTTCTTTATATAAAGACTTAGAGCAGTTTTGTAGCCAGACATTTTAATTGGGGTGATCAAAAACCGAGATACCTCGCTTTGCTTAGGAATTTAAGGAAATATTCATAAAGTAACGTCATTTTGCTACAATGACCCACATGTCCACCTTGACTACGACCCTGTCTAACAGTGTATACCTTGTTGTTCTGTAGTGATTCATAACAAAGGTAGAGTTTTGAAGATTTATAAAATTTTGTTTTTAATTTATCAGTGTTCGGTTTCCGTTGTCAAAGTTGTTGCAGTAGTAAATCATTTAGTCTTTTCTGAAATACTAGAGCCTTATTCACTGCAGCACAGTGGTCTCTCGTAGTAAACGATTGGTCGATTACACTTTCTGGAATATGATCCTTAGTAGGCAGATTTGTAGCGTCTTTGATGCGGATTTTATGTTTGATTGTTTCCAACTAGATCGCCAGTTTACAGAGGTTGCTTGTTGAAGATCTAGATGTTAGTCAAATCAGCAAGAACAGTTTCTCGTGGCTTTTACTTGAAAAAACGTGCTTGCATTGGGCTTACATCAGATAAGGTTATCTGAGGGTGTTGCGAAAATATTTCCAGTGAAAAACATGCCTTCATGCGGTTTACCAATCAGCCCATAGCGTAGAGGATTAAAACACTATATTTTGTATTGCTTGGAAAATGACAACTTGAAAACGGCATAAATTACCCTGTGTTCTATAAAATATATGGTTACTATAACGAAGTAGTTTATGTACAGCTAATCAGATCGACAACTGGACGATATGTTCCAGGGCAGCAACACGGTCCCACATGAAAATGTATATATCGGAAAAATAAGCCTAGAAACACGCTAGAAATCACGGAAATTTACCGAGGAGAATTTCTGAAATACATGAAAGAGCTATAAATTCCAAGAAAAAATCACATTGCCGTTTGGTCTTGAGAAGAATGTAGGAAAGGCTTTAATTTTTGTTGAAGATCTAAGGCAATCGTGGAACCAAAGTCGCCACCGCAAAAGATATATTTTTGAAAGGGCGCTACACATAATAGGGGCATACTTTCACGCTTTTAAAACAAGCGACCAAATAGGTCACACCTGCGTGGGGCCCCCAAACTAAGATGGCCTAGGGCCCCGCGTTCTCTAAATCAGTCCCTGCCTCCACACCTTAAAAATTTGCAAAAGATAGGGAAAAATTTTTGGAAGAATTTTTAAAATTCTCTTATAAATGTGACATATAACATCGCAGTTTTTAAACAGAACTGTTATGATATTTTTGAGATCCAGTACAGTGGTTATTGCAAGGTTAATTGCAAACCTTTTTTACTGTTGGCGACTGGACAGCTGTTCAAACTGTTTTTGTGTAAACGGTGCTTCCAATTATCCGGTTCAATTGGAGTAATGTTTATAGAAATGTGAACGGATTAGCAAAAAATACGGATAATTGCATTCTTGTATTGTAGTGAAAGAAGCAGCAACAAACAAAAACATCACACACATTGTTTAAATAATTGTGAAAGTTCAACAATTTTCTTAGAAATTCCGATTTAACCATCAGTTGTCACAGTAGATCTATCGAATCGATTTTAGATTGTTTGCGAGAAGATAAAATTTTGTAGTTGGGTTGTGCAGTAACTGATCAGTGCGAAAAGTTTTAACCTGCATAAACGGTATATGTGTATGGCTGCCAAAATATTTGAGCCTTGGATGCAAAAAACGTACAGTGACCCTGGTCGTTGTACAGGTGAAGTAAGGATATTATTTAACACTTTAGTTTGATTTTCTACCATTTTCTTCTAGTAAGGATGCTCACAAGTTGTAATTTACAAAATAAGCAACAGCCCTATACCTACGGAAAGCTATTAGGGTTGCCATGTGGCTTTAATTGTTTTTTTAAAAAACATTCGGATTAACTTACACTTAATGCTTCCAGGATCCCTTGTCTTTATTGGGCTTTGGCCGTCACTATCGGCCAGCTGTTTTCAGTTTTCAAACTGAACAGCAGAAAAAATATTTGAAGTTCTGTGCTACGATCAAACAAGCCCAAGAGGTGTTCACACAACCTTGGTTTTACAGTTGTCGACAGAGGGACTGCTTTTTGATCGCCAGAGCAATTCAAGTTCGTCGCGCATTTTTCTTTTAAAACATGTTCTTAATCATATTTAAAATATGTTCTTACATATTGGTCTTGTAAGACACATTTAATAGGACATCTTGACCAGATAATCTTAGGGTTTGTTGATGTCCGAGCGTCGGAAAAAAAGAAAATAATAACCTACTGTACACAGCAAAGACTGCATTTTGTGCTTTGCTGTCAATTGTAGCACTTGCTAAGTATTACTTTCGATTTTCATCGTCTTTCTGTTAATATGTGTACTTTACTCACCGTCCCTAAATACATCTCTCTCATATTCTTTTTGTTGATTGAGTTATTTTGTTGATGAAGTTTTTGTGGAACCAAGTCAGTGCTGCTTTGTCAAGTGGAAACAGCAATCAGGTAATTTCGATCGTTCTTAAATCTAAATGGTTTGGTTTATGGTTTATTCATGCATTTTTGTGACTCAAATCATGAAGTAACACGAATGCAGCAAAAGGAAAGCAATAACATCAAGGATCACAAATTAATTTCATGTTGATGAGAATAAAAAAATATCAGAAAGTTCAGGTTTTCGGACGTTAATGATCGTATTCTAACATGTTGAATCACAAATGGTTGGCGAAATAATATATGGGACAAGCTCTCAGCCAGTACTGTTTGCTAGCAGGGCTGCGGAGCAGTCGTAAAAATGACACTACTCCGGCTACGGAGCTTTTTCTATTCATGAACATGACTCCGGCTCTAGCTCCGGAGCTCTTGGTTTTCATAAGTGTAGCTCCGGCTCTGGAGCTCTCTTTTTTCAGAGCATGGCTCCAACTCGAGCTCCGGCTTCTGTTCGTTTTACACATGAATATTTCCAGTTGTCTTGGTGTGCCTCAATTTGACTGGAAAATGAAATATATATCGTACAGAAAACTAAACGAATATTCCAAATTGATTTGAGTAGGTTCATCTGGTAGTTTTTCACAATTAGAGTTGTTACCATGAGAAAATCAGCTAAAAATCAACAATCACAGGTTCAGACCATTCAGAGAACAGCTACTAGCAGAAACGTAACTCAAGATAATGGTGATAAAAACAAATATGGAAAGGCCGTCACTGATTTTGCTGTTAATGCCTGGTGAATTATTTCCTACGACCGAAATCAAGAAAACGACTGTTTGGAAAACTAAGTTTGTGTCCGAGCGTTAGACACGGGCAGGGCCCCGACATGGGGAAGTTCCGCCCCGGGGCGAGTCGAAAAGTGCCGCCCCCCCCCAAGCCACGGTTAAGGCAAAGTTAAGCCTTTCAGGACGGAATTATTTCATAACAATGCATCATCAGGTTGGAGTTAATTTTGAAAATTTCACTGAAGTGAAATTCTGGGACATTTTGCTTAACCGAGACAGGACACCGGGACAGACATTTAAACCGGGACGGTCCCGGCCAAACCGGGACGTCTGGTAGGTCCAACCTTAACCAAAACCTAAGACCAAAACCTAAATCTAACTTCAGGTTCATTCGTGAAAAACCATTTGCTATTCCTTCTTTTAACCAGAAGTGCCGCTCCAGGGCATTGCCCCCCACCGCCCCACCCCTCCTTGTCGGGGTCCTGGACACAGACCAGTTCCAATCGACCAAGTGTTTTGCACTCATCACATGCTTTGCCTGTTGCAGTCTTTGCGATTCCAGCTAACAGCTCTCCCCGGGCAAACCATGCAAAGAGCGCAAAACACATAGATTTCTAGCTTTTGCACTCATAATAGGCAGTGACCAATCTTTAAGTAAAGCACAACGTAACCCGCAAAGCTTAGGAGAAAATATGACTGCTTACTTTACAGAAAACATAAATTTGCTTCCACAGATGAAAACCTGAAGAAAAGTCCACATTTGTTTACATTACATTTTATACCCTACTGAAAATGTACTGCCATGCAAAGCAATGCTAGTTCGCTACCACTCAGTTATCACTTTCATGTTATGCTGCTGCTAGTAAACGTAATGGTTCCTAGTGAACTTTGCCAGTAATCTACTAAACCTTGCTAGTAAGCCTAATAGTTTCTAATAAAATTTTCTACTTTACAATGGCGTGCCGTGTATTTCACACCAACGTCGGGTATCGTATCTGAATCATACTCGCTGCTAACAGAAAGATATGCTGTGTACATTACATACCACCTGAGTATAGCTTAATTCTTGTTAGACCGCTACGCTACTACTGATCCGGTTTGATCATTCTGACTAGAAAGTAAGCTGTGGTAGTTAACGTTTTTCTTACTTCTACAAGCAACACCACGCCTGTCCAGCTGCGATGCCACAGGCTTAGCGGTGATTAAACCAAGGAAACATCAAAAGCTTACAGATCCGTTGTAGCAGTCTTGTGTCGTAACTCGTAGCAATCGCGTTTAGTGTGCTATAAAGAGCACTATTTTCGGTAAAGTAAGTCTAAATTTCAGTCAATTTAGCAAAATCGTTAATATCTAGGAAAGGAACCGGAGCTACCTCTCAAATGACCATAGCTCCAGCTCCGGCTCCTTAATTTTAATCTGAGCTCCGGTTCCGGGCAAAATGCGCAACTTCGGCGTTCCTGGTTGCTAGAACAGATCAACTTTTAATTAAAGACGTTTCACAAGTAGTAAAACAAAAGTAACAAAACGCATCGAATCAACCTCAGACAAAATAAACTAAAAACAACAACAAAAAAACAATGGGAAAAAAGCATATACAGGCCCGTAACCAGCTTGGAACCAGTCCCGTCGCCACGGGGGGGCTTTGGTGGGCTTAGCCCTCCCAAACAAAGCTCCAAGCCCCCCCACATTGAAATATGAAACACTACAAAATAGCGGATTTTTTGTCAAATTTGAATGTCAAACCCCCCTGCACGAACGTAAATCCCCCTGGACAAACGTAAAGCCCCCCCATTGACGACTTTCTGGAGACGGTTGTGCTTGGGAAAGTAGGTGGGGCGAAGAGTTTTCTCCAAATTTTATATCGATAGCATGTACGAAAAAGCGGTTATGCATCACATTTTTCCAGGGGGGCGAAAATTTCACAAGGAGGACAAAGCCTCCCTAGTTACAGGCCTGAGCATATTGTTTTCCAAATGAGCAAGGCGAAAGAGATTTCAAATTGTCAGGAATATCAGACCAAGTTTTGAGACTAGCATATTTTAAAGAAAGCTGACGTGACGTTTTCATTTTGGTAAATGATATTTTTGCAAAGAAGCAAGTCTTGTTTGATATTTGTGGTCTGATGCAATCTCAGTAAAGTAGTTATCAAAATGATTAGGCAATCCACCATTATAAAAAGAGTACATGAATTTGGCAACTGACAATTTAAAGAAGTCTAAAGCTTATGTACTTTCTGAGATGCCGTCAAGTTTACTACCACTACAATTCTTCTAAAGTGTGTTCAATTGAGTGTTTCCCGGGCATTTTCCCCTGCGAGTAAGTTTTGCTTTTCTTCTACCAACTAGTCGTGTTATTTTGCAAAAACTTGTGCTAACACGGTAACATGGAAATAGCCATGCATTCGTCACTTTCCACCAACGGTTGCTTAATTCTTCTCCATTGCAGGTTCATGGCACTGATGCCTTAATCTTGCTTCCTGAGATTGATTTGGTTCATTAGCAACCTGCATTTCCATCGATCCCTGATTGTGGCCGGGTTTATCGCAGCTCTGCTGCGTGATTCACGTGAGACCCAGAACAGTTTGTTTCATTGCTGTCCGCTGATCGCGTTGCTCTCAGTCGGTACGATGTGGCGGGCGAAATGTGCGATACCCTGGTATTATTCAATCGACCACCACCAGAACTCGAGCTATTAGCGTTTCGGTCGCTGCTCCTTGAGGAAACAAAGGAAGAGAACCTGCCGGACAACCGCCTCACGCCGGTTAATCGAAACAATCGTGAATATCCCAGCTTAGCTGCAAGTCTAAAATCCCGGTTGCGCAAGCCATAAATAAAGCAATTCCACAAGCTGTTGGCTGAGAGGATGATGACACTCACGAATTCGACTGATGTGTACGCTGCGTAAGCGGTTGGATCCAGAAACTTGGGTTTGGACAAATATATGTTGGTGACAAACAAAGGTATTATGAGGACAATGACAGCTGGGAGGATACTTGCGGAAAACGCTGAAACCATCAGACCCAATGTTTTTGCTAGTCGACTCTCCATCTTTCGTAAGCGTTTGAATTCACTGGCGTTTGTCATTTGTCGTCGCAGGCGTCCGTGCCGCTTGGATGCGCAGTGCGTTGCTGTGGTGGTTGCCCAGACAACAACAAGCGGAAAAGCAAATGCGACTGTGTACACATAGATTGCCCCACTGCCAGAAAATGATACAAGTACAGAAGCAACCAAACCATAGTTCATGCCCTTGACATACAGTGGCAAAGTTCCAATCACCACAGCGCTTAACCACAGTGCCAGAACAGCACAGACAGCAGTCACGGTCGAATTACTTTTTCTGAACTTCATGGGAAACGTGACTGCGTAAAACCGATCGATGCTAGCCAACATGAGCGTGTATACAGAAACCATGAAAGACAACGCTGTGAAAAAACCAACCATTACAATGTAAGAATAGGTATATCGTACAAGATTCTGTGAAGTGCCTGCGACGCCTCGTGACTTCAATGCGACTGCTTTCAGTATGTTGCCCTCTTCAGTCAGGTTGACATTGTAACCTTGAATATCTTCGTACTTAACGGGAGATTGTGTGTAAGCCGTCGACAAACTCAAGCTGACGGCGAAGGTAGGAATAACAACCAGACCTGCGATCAGATCGGCAACAGCCAGCGACACCTTGTAAACTGCCTGACTGTTTCGCAGCTTCCTTGATGTAAGGATTACATACAAGACTGTGACGTTGCTTAAAATAACTGAGAGTGACAGAATCCCCAAGAAAACCATCAATACGACGATGTTGGCTCGGCATCTGAAAAGTCAATTGTATTTAATTGAATTAGGTTGAGTAATCTACCTGATGGTGAATTTACTGTTTTCAAACGAATATATGCAAAGTGTACGAAATCTGCTGGAGATGACTGCATGGTAGTAGGAGTTCGCAGAATCAGTTGGGTTTTAATTGCATGTTAAAATAAGCAACCTTTTGTCGAATTGAGAGTTGCTCACCAGTTTTAGTCCTGCAATGTTCCGATGGAATGTACAAAGAATCAGTATTTACGAAGGCAAGTTAGTTTCATGTCTAATAAAGTTTATTCTCTTTCTGTGATGGCGTGAACCATTTGCATCCCTATTTAAAACACCATTCAAATAATAGAAGACTGACACACCAAACCACAAGGGAATCTTTCTATTCGTGATATAGCCTCATGTTATTTTTAATCAGAAAATTGCTGTAAGCCTGCGGTCCTTAGCAGAAAGATGAGCTTATTTCTGGCGTAAATTTCGCTTTACGCAAGGATAAATTTCTGAACCCGGCTCAGTAGCGTGCATAGGGGGGGGGGGCGAACGGTGTGCCGGCCCCGGGCATCCAGAGAAGGGGGCATCCAAAGAGTGAAATTACAAAATTTAAATGCTGTAACTATATGGTTTTTCCTATTGTAAGTCTACTAATACATGCTGAGTGGATTTAATTATTCGAAACTTGTTTTGTTGTCGAACACTAATTTTTACGTATTTAAATGCCAGTAATTCTCAGCTTCTTCATTACCAGGGACTTTTGCTGTAGGTGTGCGGCGCACACCCAATCAAAGTGATAGTGACGTGACTTGTTCCTGATCGTGCGGTCAAGGGAAAATCATAAAAAAGGATTGAAAGATAATCAAGGTTAAGAAAAACCTGTTTTTTTTAAAAAAAAAACAACCCTCCTGGTTTTCTTTAAATTCATTTTTTTGTTTTTTTTGAAAAGAAACAAGTTTTTGCTCTTTTTTAAAAAAAACACAAAACCCCTA
>JGI24158J21664_10006536_pt1 | contig 15377 bp, 7 predicted proteins | sample Ectturendosymbi3_FD_21664 | JGI IMG/M metagenome (IMG submission 21664) | reverse complement strand
CTCTGCCACGCCCAGATCCTTGCGGATCTGAGCAACCCATCCACCGAGAGAGACCGGTTGCGACCCAGCATCCCCTGCGCAACTGTGTTGATCATCTGGCAGCTCCTTCCCATACAGATGCAACACAACGAGTTGAAACTGGACAGTAACAAAGCTAATTTAACTGTTGAGGGGCATCGACTCGATAACCTTCCGGTTCCCTCAGTGCCCTTGCACCAATTTGTTTTTTCTTGCTGACTGTTAATGATCGCCGAATAAAATCAACTAACCTGGTGATATGGCCGTCTTTCAACGGAAATATGGCAGAGAAAGCTGTAGCTTAGTAGTTAATATGCAGCTTTCGCGCATTATACTGATCTTCCCTGTTTGAATTGCTTGGGACCGCTGGCTAAATGCATTAGCGCCATCAAGCATATATTCTGTTCTAACCGCAATGTATGTATCCTCGTCTTCTTTCGTGTATTTGTTTTTCTCTTTTCGGCAATGCATGTTTAAAGTCTAGCGCTTTGCGTGTGAGAGTGAAGGCATTACACAATACGATATCAAGGTTTCACTCCAGGATTTTTTTAAAGTTTGCCTTGCCGGGAAATTCTCCACTTAAAGCCTGGGTACAGCGCCGAATTCAAAGTTTTCATGGGAATAATTCTTTGCAATTCTACTTTTTCGACGAAAGGCGCCTGCGAACAAGATTGTGCAGCCTCAACCTGACGGCATCTTCTGGCTGCCATAATTTTGCCAAATCAACGATCAACTAATTATGCGGTAAGTTCAGACTGGCGTGATAGCATCAACAAGCTTACAGGGAAACTTAACGGCATGGAACAGAAAAATTATGGTCACTTTACGAACACACACGTTTAAATTTTCTAGCCTCATTAGTTCCTTAGTTACGTTGACAAATTTTGATTTTGAGAAGATCAGCGGAATACGACGATACTCTTCACTTGCCCACCTCTGACATTGCATTGCACACAAAGATACTGAAAAAATTTCATGAACTCTTGTTTATTTTTATATCCAAAAAAAAAGATAGTTCACAGGACGAGCCAAACGCTGCAAACGGTGTGATGCGCCAAACATCAAGTCTCCTTCGTGATTGTCGCATCATCAATCTGGAAAACAAAACGAAAGTAAAAATGGTACCCGGGCGAAGTGAAGCAGCGTCGTCAAAACGAATACTTACGTTTTTACAGATTTCTAACAAACTAAACACGACTTGCTGCTGGTGCCGCCTGCGAGATATACATATATAACAGGAAACGAGAAAAACAACACACGCAATATTTTCATAAGCATTTATTTGATCGATGCGAGAAGGCATTGCGTTGAATATAAAACGGATCAAGTCCCCAATCATTACGATGATTGACAGATTCCTCCGACNCCGTACAGCAGCAACTGAAGNTTCGGGAAACCTGCAGGTGACAAACGACAACGTGAGCAACAAGCCTTGTGTTTGACATGCATTGCAAAGACACTTAATTGTGTGTTCAAAATGAACGTTAACGTAACGTTGGCCACAGCTATGCAAGTCGTAACTAGAGTAGAACTATGAAAACAACGAGTGCACAGATGATGAGGAACGACGGTGAGCAATTATAACGAAGCAGCAAACTCTCAACTAAGTGGCTGACCGCATTTATCAAGAAAGCAGAGTGTCGCGCACGACGAACCTTCACCAAAAATATTTCCTGCTTTAGCCATGGCCGGAGTGGTTACATGCGGTAGTGACTATTTTAAATTATTAAAATTCAACAATAAAAACTAGCAAATCCGAAAGATTCTCCACGTCTGTGGACAGCAAAGTGCTCAAATAGGTTTTCACCACCTTTTGAGAAAAACAAATAAAAGTTGAGGCCTACCAAGAAACACGAATGTGTCCCCAAGGGTTGATGTAATTGGACCCAACCCAAAAAAAACACACGGGTTAAAAAATACACTTAAAAAACAGTAAAACCCACTCTTTCTTTACTTTTTCTTTGAAAAATCTACTATGAACTATGAAGTAATAAGTAAAATAAGCAGCACACTTGTACAGTTAACTGTAAATTTTTTTTATCAAATAAAACAAACAGCAACGAAATTGAAAGACTTGAAGAAACGAAAAGAAGAATTCAAGCAGTTTTGAGTAAATTCTACTAGTTGCTTTCTTCAGCTCTGTAAAATCAGTATGTTTTTACCAATTTTTCTGCCTTATCTGCATCCAAACTGTTTCTGATGTTGGACCATACCAAACCATATGTTGAAAAAATACATTCTATAGATGCTGAACTAGCAGGGCATGCACATAAACTTGACGTGAAACTGCAGAGGTTGTGTGGGAGTGGCTTTTCTGTTTGCTGTGCGTGTGCTTGCCAACGGAGTGAACTGACCAACAACACTTTGTGAAAACGAAGATGGGGTAAATTTCTTTACCTCAATTTTGAATGTCATAATAGGTATAACCAGTTATTATTATGTAATTCTGAAAATGGTGGTGTTGCATGATGCAATAAAAACAATTCAGAATGGGATTTTTGTGTCTTTCTTACAAAAACAACAAAAATTGGTTTCTTCTTAAAAAAAACTTTTTTTTTCAAAAATAAAAAATAAAAACTCAACCCTGCCCAAGACAAACTATTATCTGTTAAAGTCCATGATCATGATGATCATGATCTTGACCAAATCTTTCCACATTGAAGCGCAGCGCCGATCTTTTTTTTCTCACAGTTGGTTTTGATTCCCAAACATGAATGAAACGTTTTTTGGTGTTGTATGATATACATTTGCAGAACCAAATCGTCCGTTTGCGCAAAATTGCCAGAAGGGTATGAGCTACAAGATTTTCGAGATCATGATCAAGTTGGCATCTCCAAACTCAAGGTCTACCAAACAAAAACATCGGTAAGAAGGCTAACACCAAGATCAAACATGCAGAGTTAGTGCCTTAAGATCAAGATCCGCTCCTGCTACGTAAAGGCAGCATTGCTTCTAAAAGAACTCGACGCCCATTTGCGCAAAAACTCCATTACACAAAATTACCCGCGCGTATTCAGAGTTCAATTTCTAAGAATTGTCATTATGAAAATGGAGGACGCAGCGATGATTGTGCAATGCGTTTGATCAAAACTAACTCAGACCCAAGTCACGCGAAGGTTAGTGGCAGAGATGAGTGGACTGTCATATTTTGCGATCTAGATCCAGCCCTGAATTTTTAAAACTTAGTCCAAGTCCAACCCATGACGCTCTAGGGGAGCTGTATGTTTTCTAACTTAGTAGATGTTCGAATAACAGAGGTCACAAAGCCCGATGGGTCCAACTCAGGCCTTGGGCGGCAAGCTTTGATTTACTAATTATTATTGAAAGATGTGTAGGGGAAAGTCTTTCCAGAAACATGAAAATTTCCAAGCTTAGCCCAACACAATCCATTCAAAACGATTGGGAAAATACAAGCATCATTGAGAGCTGCGGGCAAATTCATAGAACAATTATCAATTTTGTCTAATACTATACAATTTTCAGCTTTCAGAAAAGACTAAAAAAAGCTTCAGAAGACTAAGCATTTTGACGAAAACGACGAAAACGGACGTTTTCCTTAAACAAAGCTTTTCAATGTTTTTCCAAATTGCCGCATGTACTTCAAGAACAAACAAGTCGGAATCTTTCTTATATTAAACAGAGAGTCCAATTAGTGCCAAAAAAGTGCTTTTGATCCATGGGAACGAGCGGCAGGCGCGACAGTCAGGGCGATAGGTCATTACAGATACCACGAATTTCTGTACTGATCAACATATCTCTGCCCATGAAATTTTTGTTCATTCTTACTCTTCATATTGATTTCAAAACTGCTGTCAGTATTGTGGTCTATGTTCTTGTTCTCATGCAGTCAAGCATAAAAATTTATATGCGTTTCTCTCTTTTATAGCCATTTTTCCACGCACAAAAAAGGTTAAGAGAAACGAAGATGAATTCGTATGCTTACGTGGTGTTTACAAAAATCGCTTACATGGTATCTGGAAAACTTAGATTGCGGATCGTTATTTTTAAACAACTTAAGGCTATTCTCAATAATTCCGATTAATGGTCATCTGCTGAAAATGCACGAGGTTACCTGACCCTTTTACACCAACAACAACCCACTGCCTCCTCTAAAGCCGTCGCTCGCCTAAAGACTTTACTTACAAAGCGATGTTGTCAGCATATTAGTGGTGGTCAGTGCAATTGTGAATACAGTTGCTAGCCTTGCAAATCACCACGAAAGATAAGTGGACGAAAACGTTGCGTGCATTAAATATACTTTAGTTATTACCAACAAGCAAAACTAATGGAAAACATTTCCAACTTTTGTACAAGCTTGCACATGCATAAAACAAGTAAAATGACCTCCAGGTTTGTGTTCGTATTTTGTGGCAACTCAACCGTCAATAAAACAACTTCACACAAAACAAGTTACTGGAGAGTTACGCACCTTCACATTCCTTGCGATATATTGGTGGAGGAATGATCATTTGTTATCGGGCTCTGCAACAGCAATATAAGTTAGCGGCAAAAAAGTGTAAGAACTGAAGCACTGGGGTAGCACCGACTGCCCGGTACAAACACAACTCGCAAACTTATTAGGATATCAGCAATCTGAAGCTTTTTAGCTCATGTGACCGAGATTCATGGGAGCTGGAGGTTAAGTCGCAGCTAGAAACAAATGAATTCGTAAAAAAGTCCGAAAGAGAATCAGCTGGAGAGATCAAAAGTTTCTAAGTTGTAACTTGAAGCTCAAAGCAATATCACTTAACAAGAAAACGAAACTGTTTGAATTTATCCTTCAGAATGACTTTTTTTAAAAAAAACATGCGTCGTCCCCAAAACGAAAATGAAGTAGGATATCGAAGACGCAGCATGAGAAGAAACAACTTTAAATCAAAAAACTGTGTGCTATTCAGGTAGAAACATTATTTACGGTGATCTAGGCCTACACTTTCTCTTTCGCTTGGCGAAAAAATGGAACCACAAATGAGGTGAAAGTTGTACTAGAACAGGGGTCTCCAAACTTTTTTGTCCGAGGGCCACATAAGGTAATAAAGAACATGTCGAGGGCTGGAGGTCTTACGCAATGAGATTGTTGCGGGATATGTTATATTCTGCCAGATCAACAACAAATTTTTCGTAAGTATACTGCATAATATTTTTTCATCATTGACAATATGGCTTCTTGGGCCGGATGAAATGGCTTCGCGGGCCGAAGTTATGAGACTCCTGTACTAGAAGACTGCATGCAGGAACACTCGTCCTAGACTATATTCTTTCTGAGCTGTGGTGCAATCCAGCAAGATTTTTTAAGCTGAAACGCCAACGGCTTCAACGGAATTACGAACTACAGGACGATTCTCAAACACGAAGCATGAAATTCTTTTCGTACTTCGTTAGAAATACTAAACAACGGCAACCTAAAAAAATTCAGCGGATTTTTGTTATTTTATTAGCCTTTTTGTCACAAGAAATTTTAGAGGTCTGTTGAAATGTTGAAGGGGCGCATGATCAGAGAAAGGTTATAAAACCATGACTTACGGGAATTCATATTTCATATGACTTCACAATCTACCTAAATGCAAGCAGGCGGAATTTACAGAGCAAGAGTGAAGCAGGTCAAATAAAACCATCAGTACTTACCAATGAAAATGATCGTGTCTTTCGTAACTTCATTTGGCACAGGTGCTGCAAAATTAAGTGAAAATCAGCGTAATATCACTGATAATTTTATGAACATATCAAGATTAAACTAATCTACAAACCTGCGGTTGGGTCGGTTTCTACGACAATGAATTCTTCAATCTCCTGGATAAAACCAAAGTTACTTGGACGACAAACATGGAATTACTTTAGATTCCAGAATGTATGCAGAAAGAAATTTTTATACTGTATTAATGAAAGTAATACAATGAAGACCAGTCAACTGCAATCACACACGGGCCCTGTTTCTTAGGCTATCAATCGTACCAGGAAGTTTGCTGACTCCCAAAGCACTCGACAGTAAACGTGAATCCGAAATATACTTAGATCAAGAGACAGAACCACTTCTTTGCTGTTAACGCTTCACATCAATGACGTACATACAATCAGTTTCGAGGTAAGATTGCACCCGGGCAAGTTGCAAGTTTGGCGCCCCCATGTTCGAACCCGAGGTCTTTCGGGAGCAAATGTATTGGAGCAAATGTTAGTACTTGTGACACTGTTGTGCTTTTCGCTGCCCTCCGCAGTCATTCTGCGCCCCCTGCAATGATTCGACGCTCAGGGAATTGTGCCCCCTTTGTCCCCCCTCGTTACGTCCCTGCAACCAATGCAGGTTAAGTCCTGTATATTCAGAACATTAACATGCATCGTCGACTTTTCTCACGTCACGAAATAAAATAAGTTTTAGAACCGGCTATGCTAGAAACGGAATATATGTCATGTTGGCTATTCTCGGTTTGTTCAATAGCTAGTCTAATACTGAAAACATCTTGTCACAATAAAAGAACGAACTTGACGACACTTGAGTTTTCACTTTGTTTATAATTGTTTTAGTATTACGCACCTCTGTCTCTGCGTCTATGACTTGAGCTTCTTCTACGGCGTCTTCATCTGCAATGCAAACACATGGCACTAACATGCTTTGAAACAATTGGCACAGCAAGTAACAGACTACAATAACCATGCTCGCACAATCGAAACATTTCAACACAAAAATGTCGACAAGGTTAGTCAAGATTCTATTTGAATAAGAGCTGATGATGCCTACATCGTAGGCGAAATATATGCTCTGTAAGATCTTAAAGTGTCTGATTCTTTGCTGAGAAAGGGCTTCTTTCCATAGGTTAGTCAAACCATTTCGTAAGATTTTCCTACAACGCAAAAGAAGAACTTTTCTACTTAGTAAACTTTATTTCTGCACGCATCCTCGCATTCCGGATAAATTTTCAAAAGGCACTAAGCGATGTTTAAAATCGTAAATAATCCATATGTGGATAATCAAATTAAAGTCCAGTGCACACGAAGCAATAAAGTTGAGGCGCAGAACATCTTCAGAGCACGTCGAAAAATTCTCATTCACGCACGGTCTTGATTTCAAGACATCGTTAAGCCTTCTAGCTAAACATATTGGGTAAGATTTCCTGTGACCAATGTACCAGAAGCTCAAGTATGCAGACGCACTCGCAAAATTTAAACCCGCCCCACACCCGCAGGAGTTTGAGATATTTTGCCCGCTCCCGCCCCGCACACTTCCAACCCGCACCCGCCCCGCAGACCATCACAACCCGCGCCCGCCCCGCACTTTTTCGGTCTTAAACCCGCAGCTGTCCGAAAACTGCTAAAAACTCATAACTAGGGCAAATTTTTGTTGCAATAACATCGTGAGAAATGTGCATTTAACTTTTTAACAAAAGTTGCATTTATGCACAAGCATTTTAAACGACAGTGATTTACTCATGAGATTTGTTTGCATTTAATGCTAAATATTTCCAAACATTATCTCGCGAGAAATGGCGATCTTCTGCCTACAGTTTGCGTAGCATGCTGAAACTTCGCTCCGCACTGCATGAAGTTGCTTGGCAATTTAACAGTTGGGCGTAGTTCTGGACTGATATTTCTTTGGCCGGGTCATTTCTTTATTGCTTTTAGGTCATTATTCAGTTCGAATCGATTATCAAAGAGAACAGAACTATACTGAAATAGTTCTAAAACATGTTTTTTAAATCACACTTTTAGCAGAGATGATTTAAAAACACTGCTACATTAACTTGGAAGAAATACCGACAATGGTGATGACCACCCAACTTGTTTTAAAAGCCACGAATCACGATGGACAAGCAATGCACTGAAGCCTGGTTGATAATATCTTAATTGCCCTGAAAAACACTAAGCCACAAGCAAAAATTGACACTGAAGTAGGATACCACAGCCCACAGCACGCAACAATAACAGCCAATGGCAAAAATCACAAATTAGAAAAACACTCAAACTTTCCTCAGAATTTTCTTATTTAGCATGGAAGTCAGGACAAGGTTAGTAGTTAGTAAAGTCACATGTGCAAACAATCGAAAAACAGCAAATTACACGCCATGGAAACAACTTACACTGCAAAAAAGTTACAACAATCGCATCTAAATGCATCTTACCTTCATGATACAAAGAGGCCGGTTCGTGAACAGGAATTTTTTCTTTAATGCGCAAACTTCAGGCAAAGGAACCCTGTCATGCTATCAACTAACCCATGAAAGAACTTTCTTATGCTGTCAAGTGAACAGCAGTTTGTTTCTCTTGCATACAATCGCAAATTAATAGCATGCGGGCACCAGCAGCACTAAAAACACGACATTGCACATACATTATTCCCTGAATTATTAGCCAATTGATGCTATCCAATTTAAAACATGGTGATCAGCTTCATCTACAACCTACCCTCCTCGTCATCAAGTTCTCCTCTTGCTTTCCGAATTTCGTAGACCTAAATTGAAAAATTTACAACATAAAAAGACACCACAATCGGACATAATTAGCAACAGGGCAAAGCAAAACAGACAGCACATGCCATACGATAGTGTTAAACCTAAACAAAACTTGTTCCATTCCTGTAGAAACATGGTGCTTGTCCAAAAACAATGATTTCTGGATGTCACGATATTGCTTGCCGTAATTCAAGCAGCATAAATGATAATGGCAGCAATTAATTGGATGCTCAAGAAACTGAACAATCCTTCCGTTACTTAACTTATGTGCACATAAAGCAATTATTGACCAGTTGTGCAAAAAGAAAACGTCAACAATGCAAAACCTATTGTTGAGTGACAACTGTACCAGCCCTCCAACTTCATCCATGGCAATAACGATCTGATTTATAGATTAAACAAGGCTATGATGCCTAACAGAAAAGATCTGTTTGAGACAAAGGTCAGAGTGAAAATTTGATAGGCTAACAAGTTCTTTTTCCAGTGCTTTGTAAATATGTTTGTTTTTTTTTAAGTAACACAAGTTATGAAAAACCCTAATTATGGCTGGTAGTATTTGTTTAATCCATTGTATTGCAAGGCAATTGAAGATTAATGAGACACTGACTTGTCAATGAAAATTTTATGCAGTGCTATGAGCGTAATCCTCAAGACTGCAGAACGCAGACATTAGAAAAGCATCGGCTTGAATATCCAAATCAAACATAACTGAATACAGACACCTTTCGTTTTATTTCTAGCACTTCTTCGTTTGAAAAATCCACCAAGAAGTCAACACCATTTTCATAATAATCCAATCTTTCCATCATTTTATAGAAGTTGAACCCACCCTGCAAAATGTATATACACACCACAAATAACAAAATACTGTATATGTTTGTTAAGCAACCAAGATATCCACAGGAAACAGACAATTAATTAAGACTTACCGTATATACATAGGGTTCTCATACAACATTTTGTAGAATTACAAAGAAGCAAAGAGGAACAAAATTAAATGTACCGTATATACTCGCTTATTAGCCGCATCCGCAGGTAAGCCGTAGGAGAAATTTTAGCCATATACCGAGAATCAAGGGTAATTCACAAATAAGCAGCAGGTCAACTGACCTTTTCACCAGTGAGGACCCTGTGCAATCAATCAACCACAGAATATTGATTTTTACAGGCAAACGTTAATGAAAGTTAATTTTTTTGTTCAAAAGCTAAAAAATCTTCTTCGTAAGAGGAAGTTCGTCTGTAAGTACAGTAGATCGTTGTAGGTGTCATCTTCTTTATCTGTGTCATGGGTGTCATCTTCTTTATCTGTGTCATGGGTGTCATCACGAACATCTGTCCAGAGAATGTCATCTTCTGTTCTGTCAAGGCTATTACTGATAGAAAACTTTATCCCTCTGGGAATGTTGCACGTATAAGCCGCAGGCAAAATACAGGCTATATCCCAGGTAAAAAAAGTGTGGCTAATAAGCAAGTATATACAGTAAGCACTAAGCAGAATGATGAAGACATCAACTGCATTTGCCACTGAGGAGCAAAAATCACAAAAAGATCGCAGTGAATTAAACCACAAACGAAATTTTTAAAGCAACTACAGTGTTCTCTACAACTCCAGTAGAGCCAAGAAGCTTGCAATACCACTAATTTTTTGTGCCATCCCTATTTACCTTTTGTCAACCCAGCAGTCTACCCGGGCTAGTTAGAATCGAATGCCAAATGAAAGCCATATTTATATATGTTACAGAGTGGCATAAAACCTCTTAAAAATGTTCTAAGGCCAAACAGTTTTATAACAAAGGTGTTTAATTCTGAACCATTTTGAACAGTCTACAATTAGCAAAATACTTGCTCTGATTACATATACAGTGCAATAAAGTACATTACATTGGACTTACCATCAAGTTGCTTCAATAGGATTAACTATAACAATGCATAGTAATAAAAACATGTGTAGTACAATTTCTAAAGCACATTTTCGCATATATCCAGCACTTTGCAAAGGTCAACTTCATCATGTGCATGTAAGTAAATTTGGGTTGTCCAAACCTGGCCTGCAGTAGCAAGCAAGCTTGACAAGACTGTAATTAATAGGCCCAAAACTGTAATGTACAAAATTAAAATCAATTCCATCTACATGCTGTTCAAACACATATGTTTATGTTAAAGGTCAAGCCAAACAGAATCATGTTTCTGATGTTAGTGTGGTTTAGTGTACATAAAAATACATCCGAGTGTGCAGTCACATTGCATATAATAATAAAATTAGACTGATAAAATTGTAATTTAAATACAACCCAAGTAAACATGTAAAAACTGTTTGCCAACAACATACCACTAGCGTGACACCACCACACAGCAGAGCCAACCACGTTATACCCTGCCCTGTGGAGAGATCATGAACAACTGCCATAGAACGTTGCGGGACTACAGACTTGACTTGGCGAGATAGCACTGAAAAAGAAAAGTGCAACATCTGTAAAAAGCAAAATAACCATTTGAAGTCACATTTCTAAAAAAGAATTGATATTGACTGCCAATTACAGATTTGCTTTAGCAAACGCATGGCAACTTAGATTGCACATTAGGTCAATTTGTTAGCATGCCCTTAATTCTTCTACCTTTTGAGTCCAATCATTGTATGGACTGTGTAGAGAGAAAAAAATTTGTACATTTTTCAGGGTGTATTTTATTGGTTGTTATATGCTATTGAAATCAAGTCAAATAGTCAATTTCATTATGTCCCATTTCCCCTAATTTTCAGTTTTGGATGCAATTCTAACATTTTTACAGCTAATTATGATAACTTTCATTCATTCAAAAACATTTCTGAATGGAAATTTGCTCTTCAATTAAAAGAAATAAGATTATATCAAATAAAGTGAACTAACCCTTTGTACACTAAAGGTCTGATCTGCAGCCAAATGTTGACAATGTGTATTCCCAAAGGTCTCAAAACTGGCCTTTCACCCATAAGGTTAATTTTGGTTCCTAACTTTATAGTGTATATACCCAAAATGCTTCAAAATCGACCAATAACATTTAGATGTTCACAGTTGGTAGTTATATTGCTAAAATGGCTGTGGCTGCTGCTAAACCTGTAAGAATAGTTACGCTTTTTCTTGTCTTGGCATACCTGGTTATTTAGCTTAGTTAGGGCTTAGGTTGAGGCTTTTAGTGTTAGTTACAGAGGTGGCCAGGGATTCGGAGTCGACTCCTGCAGGATTCTGGGTTTTTCTTTCTGACGTGGATCTGGACCCGGAGTCAAAAATTTTTGAAAATCCGGACGCGGATCCAGCGTCACTTTTCAATTTTGGCAGTAGCAGGAGTCTGCATGGTCATTTCTGAAATAAAACCATTGGTGATTTTCAGTTGCCTTGATTGTAGCCGGAATCTGCACAGGAGTCAGATTCTCACATTTGAAAAATTTCCGGATCCGGATTCAAAAATTTTGGAACAGGAGCGGAGTTGAAGTGCGTAAAAGTGACTCCAGCCACCTCTAGTTAGGAGTGACTTTTCATTCATTTTAGTTCAGTGAGGTTACTTTGTGCTATTTTTAGTCTGCAGTCAGGCAGATGGCTATTTAGATACGCCAAAGTAAGAAGTTAAACTACTGCTGATTTTGCTTGTGGTTTTCTTTTTGATAATTAACCCTCTCAGGCCCGCTCCAGCTGTAATCTAGGCTTTGGATTCTATGATCAGCCATAACGCCTAAATGGATTGGGCTAGAGAGCTACGCAAAACATTTCTGGATGCTGAAAACAGCAAGGAATCCAATGAATTTGACAAAAATATACCTTTACATTTGAAATTTTTGAGAAAAATCTATATTTGTATATTTGCCGTACTGATTTTTGGATATTTTCAAAAATAATCAAAGAACTCGTTTCTCGCATCTTGTTTAGAATTTCTGATCCGGTTTTTGTGCTTCGTCGACCACCAGAATAACCAAAAACAGGGTCTTGTCAACAAAATCAGATCGGACCATTTGGGGAGAAAGAAGTAAAGGTTGGGTAGATAGACTTCTAGATCAGGTTTTCGGGCCCCGAGGCAAAAGTACAGTGGTTAGTGACTTGGTTTGTGTATTAAAATGTTCATGGAGCTAATCTGAAGCTTTACAGACCTTGAGTAGCCTACTAGCATAAGGGGTTGGGGAGTTATGGCCAAAAATAGACCCAGAAAATAGCTTTGCCACCTAGAGGAAGTTTTGATTTTCTTCACAAACAAAATTTTTCCTGTTGATATTTTGGCTTGAAAGTTGGTTGGATGTTGTAAGACACCCAAAAACACATTTTCTGCAACTTTGGTGGGGTTCGTGGGTACCGACTGTCAGAAAAGTGGCTTGAACCTCAAAAACACCCCCAAAATTTGGATATTGCCCACTTGACTCCCCATCAAAAATTTTTTAACTTTTTTGATCATCATTGCAATAGTAAGGTCTTTACTGACATTTTTTGTGTAGAAAGTTTATTTCCAACGTGTTTGGTTTAAGNTCCATGGCTTTATGAATGGAAGTAATCAATTTCTTTTTTTTTTATTTTTGGCTGGGAATCTCAGCTAGGTATGCTTTTGGATGTGGGAATGTCAGGTTCAAAGGGTTAAAGCTATTTTTCTAGATTCACAATAAAGATAATATGTGCTGAAGTTTCAAGCACATTTTTGTTGCTTGATCTTAAGCTACTCTAGTTACTTGGGTATAATTTATTCTTCTAACTTCTGGGTTAAATACAGAATTATTTTTTGCAAAAAATTTTCCAGGGGATTTTATTAGCAGATAGTACTAAATCCTACTAAATAGCTTATTGTTAAGGAAGACACTTGTGTAGTGCACTACTATTGCACTGTAGTATTTCAAGGTTCATTTTTTTTCAAGCACATTTTTGTTGCTTGATCTTAAGTTACTCTAGTTACTTGGGTATAATTTATTCTTCTAACTTTTGGGTTGAATACAGAGTTATTTCTTGCAGAAAAATTCTCAGGGCATTTTATTAGCAGATAGTACCAATTCCTACTAATTAAGTTACTGTTAAAGAAGAAACTTATTGTGTAATGCAGTACTATTGCACTTTAATATTCCTACGTTCATTTTTAAATCAGCTTGAACATAACTGTGGTTGAAAAGATAATTGAAATTTTTGTAACTTACTTAAAAAAGAAATATAGAAAATAGTCCCCAGTGAGCACTATTGTTGAATCAGCTGCTTTGCAATGCACAAATTTAGTTGATTGAAATTGCTCTTCACAGGTCCGTGTCCAATCAAGACATGACAAAAGCTGCTAGTGGTATGTCGTTTAATCAAAGCAAACATTAATGCAAGATTAGCTGGTTTATGTGTGTTAAAGTGGCATAGTATTCTCAAAGGGCACCTAAAGATTGGCAAACTGGGGTGACCATCCTCATACACAAGAGACACAAGAGAGAATGCACTAACCTCTCTTTAGCCTTCAACATGAAGTGTATTGAAAAAAGTGTTGGAGCTAATAAATGTAGGAAACCCTACGGTGCCAGAGGCCTTGAGGGCTGGGGTTTGGTTAATGGTTCTCACACCGCGAACGCACCCCTGCTAATCTGCAGTCCCATAACTATCTTGAGAAAGCCGTACAACAAACAGACCTGCCTGACTTACTAACTCTGAGCTGCCAGCACGCAGTGAGGACAAAGCCTCTTTAATCAAAAGTAGCACAAAACGGCAAAGAAACTGTACAACACGACACTGACTGTCTCAAAACAGCACACCGACTAAAACACAGCAGACGTCACAAAAGGACAAAGCACCAGGGAAATCGTTAAGTCAAACAAGCACGGTGGAAACCGAAAATACAAGGTGGTCCAAAAAGATGTATATACTGTATTTTTCGGATAAGACACAGTATCAAAAATTGAATGTCAGCTGTTCTTTTTTCATACATAAGGCACACTGGATTACAACGCGCATTTAAATGAAGCAAAACTTACTGTAGATAAGTCAAACTAACTCCTTAGTGCAGAGTCACCACTGGGACTTTAATCTGTCATTACATAAGAGGGGTTTAATCTGTCACATAATCCACTAGAATGAATAGAATGAAATAAAAGTTGTGCGCATGTTTGATTCGTTGTGCGCCAGTGTAGTCATGAGCCTTGCCGAGTAATACAATCTGTGGTTATGTGCTAGCTATTCTCGAAACCATGTAAGCTGCTCATTGCAATTGTTGTTGGTTTATTACATAACACAATGGTCTGTTTACAAAAAAAACGTAACTAGCAATTAAATAAACAGCACCATTTACCACATACAATAAGTTCTAAATGAGAAAGCACAACCAGATTCATACATTAGGCGCAGCGCATGATAAGACGCAATTTTGTTTTTTGAGAAAATCAAAGGATTTTAAGTGCAGCTTGTGGTCTGTTTTTTTGTGTCGTGTTGGTATCTATTTCACATCTCTTTATAAATAAACAAACATAGAAAATACATCACAAAACAACTTGGTGCCCTGCAGTTGTTGGTTAGAGAACTACCTGGTAGTGAAAGTGAGTATAAATCTTACATAGATCACTGTTCATTAGATAATTTTGTGCAGACCAGGGGTGGCCAACCTGTAGTTCTTTGCCTGGCTCCATGCAATTTTTATGTAAATACCAGAAGTCCTATTAAGTAACATGCACAACAAGAAATGGCTTGTAAAGTAACAGGGTTCACACTTTGGCGTCTGGCTGGTTTTGGCGATTTTCGCAAAAACAAACAGCAGTTTTTCGTTGCCTTACCAACCCCCTAGCTCCTCCGCCGATTGCGCTAGAGAGCTGTTCAACGGCCCAAACGGATTGGCCAGACTAGTAGATTGCACTCGAAAAAAGTTTTTTTGCTTGGGGGGTGCGGGTTTTTTGTGACTGACGTCACAAGTGGAGGACTTTTAGGCCACCTTGGCCCACTTTGCCTGGCC
>JGI24158J21664_10006535_pt1 | contig 15378 bp, 15 predicted proteins | sample Ectturendosymbi3_FD_21664 | JGI IMG/M metagenome (IMG submission 21664) | reverse complement strand
AGCTAAGATTTGGCAATAAACCTGGAAAAGTGTATACCGTGTTTATTCGATTGTAAACCGCGGCTTACAGTCAAGGACAATCGAGGGCGACTTGCTATTTTTCTTGAGCTTATAATAGTGGCTATGTGGCTACCGGACGTTTCTTGAGCTCGCCGGCAAGGTAATGGGAATTAATGGATGAAAACGTTAGGGCTCCACATGGTTGTGATTGAACTGTCAAAATATACGTTTAACCATCACAAATAAATATCTGGAATAAATGCCATGTTGCTAAATAGTGTCTATGGCGTAATAAAAAATACTTCAGAACTGAAATGCTTCCTAACCAAAATTTGAGCTTCAAGGCATATAAAATATATACCACCACCATATTCACGCATTTTGTTTTAATACTTTACAAAAAATCTACGATGTTCATTTAGGTCAGGGATGAAGAACCTAATTTACTATCACGGGCCGCATGAATTGTGAAATATCGCTGGCGGGCCGCAAAAGTTAATAAAATTTATCTTAAAATTTTACTTTAATCTTCAAAAGGAAACTAAGAAGAGAAAACTATGTCAAGGAGCGCGATAAACTCTTCTTGACCTACTGTTTACGTTGTCTTCTTGTCATGGAGTTTCATTTGGACGTGTTGTTGTGTTCCAACTTGGGTAACCAAAATTATGATGCGGGTCATATTAAAAACTCACGCGGGCCGCATTTGGCCCGAGGGCCGCAGGTTCCCCATTTGCCCCCAGACCCTGATTTAAGGTCTACAGCTCATGCTGCAGACAAGGATAAGTTGTATCTGTTGCCGCCAGAGTTATTCGAGAAAAAGGTTTGCTCTAATCTTGAAATGAAGTTAAAATCAACGATAGGTTGGATACAGCGACTCACCAAACTGGTGCGCCAAAAACAGCTACGAAAAGCGTTAGGCTACTCCTTGTTTTTACTTGCGGTTAGATACAAGTTGGTATTTCATTATCACCGTCTTCCACACGGAGCTTAAACCTCAGGTGAAGGTCAGCCATGATATAGATTCTTTAGAATTTACTCTATACACAAAGTTTGATTAGTCGTGCACAATTGGTAAACCATACTGCTTTCTTCGATCAGATTCAATTAAAGGTGAAATAGGATAAGTTCCTAAGCAGTTTCATTGATTTCCAATAAAGAATTTCTCTGGCTTACACATCAAACGTGTGATTAACCTGGAAATTTTCGATGCAATTTTTGGAATGGGTTCCTCCTGGCTACGCACCTGGTTTCATACGGCTCGTACGCAGGTTAATTATCAGAAGTTCCACTAAATAACATGCATAACAATAAATGCCTTGTAAAGTTCTGTCATTGTTGTGTTTATGTGCGAATTTACAAGAAATCTAGCTGAGCAAAGCTATGTGTTTGAGTGGGGAAGAGATGGGGTGATGTTCATGCATGCTGTGCCCATGTGCGTGATGTGGCTCTTTGCGGTAATACGGTAAGCAATGCGACTCTTGATCTCTGACTGGTTGGCCACCCTTGGCCTATAGTTTCACCGTAACTGATGCGTTTGAAATGTGAGAGGAGTCATCTTTTGTTAAAAAGATACTGTTGCGTTAAGGGAAATTTAGCACAATTACAGCTCGAAGAATTTTGTTGCTGAAAGAGTTCAAAGACGTTACGCAACAGGTCGGCTAGTTTCAGCCGGATTTGCAGCGTGGTATTATCAATACTGAATACGATACTTTTTACCTGTTTTTGAAATGTGACTCATTTACGAGTTTAAAAGGCAACATCGAAGACCACATAAATTTTTTATGCCTCTAGTTCGCTACTGAGCTTTCTCAGTCGTTGCGTTGGTTTTGAGCCAAAGGTCTAGAAATTCATGTTATTATCAAACGCGATAGAGACAGACGTGATTTCTGATATGCAACTCCTGTTTGTCTTTTTATGCGTGTATATCTGAAAGGCTTGCAGCGTGCCATAAACTTTACTTTTTGCATACATTCCTTTAGGATTGAGTTGTTGTTTTCAGGGCCGATTTGTGTTCAAACGAATATCTGTGCAGTTTGTTTACGCTTGTTATTTTTTCACGTCCGACCGATGTTTGAGTCGATTGTTCAAAAAGGACTAGATTATTGCTTAGATCTGAATAGCATTCTTTTCATGATAGGCACTTGTTGAATAAAATGGTAAAAACAGCATTAAAGTCGGGGATGCACTTCTCCAACAAATAAAAAAATATTCCAAAATCACATACGATTTTGAAGCTTTCGCAGGAAATCTTGAGTTATTTCAACGGTTCAACCCGCAGTTGTTTCAAATTTAATGACGCCTATCTCAATGAATGGGAAATTAATTGATGCTTCATCCGCCAAAAGCTTTCAATTGATTTTCGCGCAAACGCTTCTTCAAATCTGTTTCTAGTTTCATCTTATCTCAAGCCCGCACGTTACGATATGAGTGGAACGGAGCGCATAGGAGAAAAACATCGCACTAACCGCGTTTTTCCGTTATATTACTCTGAAGCAGTTGTAAATGAACCAAGACAAGTGCCAGAACCAAAATTCTGAATTAGATCAGGTTGGCAGGAATGGGCCTGTTAAGGAAAATGCAGTTAGTGTGATTCTGTACGTGCAGAAGTATTTAATAAAATAAGTTTTTAGAGTTTAGATCAAGCGAAACAACAAAGCTGAACCTATTTATTCTTTGAACAATACAAATAGCTTGTGCTGCACGTTTGAGGTTTGCGTCAGTTTCAGAACACGTCATTTTGCTTCAGAAATTACTGTATGAGTCAATAACAGCTTTTCAATCTATGCAAAATGACATCGTTTATGGTTTTCAAACACTAACGCAATCTTAAACCTCTTAGGTAACAGTTAAAAATCAAAATCATAAATGCCACATTTTATACGCAGATACAATAGAAAAATCCTGCGGAGAACACAAAGTATTTCGAGATATAGAGACAGCTAAATGATCTGAGCACATCCACCTTCTCACAAAAGTCTGAAGCCAGCATAAAAAGTCCTGTCACCTAAACTTGGCCTTTTTACCAAAATGCCATTGAAATTTACTTGAGCTCATTTACAGTTGCAATGACAAATCCGAAATCTGCAACCGCATTTCCTTTGCAATGGCATTGCTGAGCCCCCCAGCGATTGAGGCAAATTCAGATATTAAGTTGATAATGTTCATTTAACTGATAACCAGGCCAGTAACCAGGGGGGCTTAGGAGGGCTAAGCCCCATCTAGAAAAAATTTCGCTCCCCCTAGAAAAATATGTTGGACACTTTTTAAAAGTATTGGACACGGTTTGAAAAATTGGGGCCACTCTCAGAAAACTCTTCACCCCCCATGGTGTCGCAAGCCTCTTACGGGCCTGTTGATATCTACAAATATGCTTCACTCAAAATAAAGATCGTGAAATCAAACCAGACATCATGTTCTGGGTCTATCGAAAATGTGTAAATGGCAGATCAAAATATAAGTTACACTTCGGGCAAGAATGTGTGAAGAAAGCTTACCAAAGCAATACTGTCAATAGTCTGGTCTTGTTTGTTTGAGCAACATCTTGTGAGCTTATTTGAAAACTCGTTGCATGAAAACAGTTTAGTAACCTTGTAAGTTCTTACGTGGCAGAAGTCTCAGCAATACTACAAAAACATTTTGTTTTCTGATTATATCAGCTTCTAGTACAGTTATATCCAAGCTGGCGGCCCAGTCGAAGGTTTTGTGCGGCCCAATAAGCTTTTCAAGGTTGTGCATGTACAATGCAATGGCAACCTGTCTTTATTTTGATAATTTTAAATGCGACATTTCTGATGCAATGGTCTTTAACGCCTATTTATCTTGTACTGGCATTGGAAGATTTCCACAAGTCCACTGACACCTCGGTTCAAAACTTATTTCTAGTTTTCTGATTTCTCCTCATGTGTTCCTCTGCACTACACTAATTTCTAACTATACCCTTGTTGTTACATTAGCTCTAAACTTGCCTATGGCATCACAGTTTGGGAGTGATTACAAGTATCATACAGTCGTTATCGTTGCATTTAGTACGCGAACGCTTTCAGTAGTTTTGAACTAAGCTTCAGTTTGCTAAAATGGAAGTAAGTCATTCAGTGTGCGGCCTTCACAAAGATACTGGCATAATCTTTGGCCCAGTAAGGCATGTCGGTTGGACATAGATGTTCTAGAATTTTACACATGCTTCTATTTGTTGCATTTGTTTATTCTAAAATTTTAGACTTTCATAAGCTGAATAGTTTTTAACAATCTTAACATTTTGTCTACAGAACACAGTTTTTCATAATGTTTTCATCAAAAGTCATTTCAGCGAAAGTTCCTTTGTGAAACGTTCTCTAACAGTTTCTCGACCTGGACACAAATTTATAAGTTTTTTCATAAAAACCCCCTTGGAAGATGAAGGTGTGTAAAAATGCATATACTTTAAAGATTTCACAGACGTTAAACGTATAAGGTCATTGCACCGTAATAAAATTAAAAATCAGAAACGTTTGGAAAACAGGTGCTGAAGCAAAAACCGAAAAAATGCTTTTAAGCAAAATTTTGTTTTCACGCTATGCCTCGCTGATAAGCTATAGAATGCTGTGAGGACTGCCAGCAAAAATTTTGCGATACTGATTTTAGAAAAATTTAATTTCGATTCCATTTTGATCGGCGGTGCAGTGTAAAGTTGAGAAACTTGGGAACGCTCTACCAAAGCAAATTTGTCGCTTGAAACATTCAACAAAGTTCAGATTTTCATTGAGAAATGCTCAAAACAAAGCCACAAAATCAGCAATGTTTTGGTGCTACAAAAAGACGTAAATGAACGCCATTTTCCCTTCAAAAAATTGGGGTAAGAAATTCCCGAAGTTTCTTCCTGCTTCAGCACCGATTTTGATAATTCACGTGAGACGTGATTTCGTTGTTTCATACAATTTTTGCGAGTGTAACATATTATACAGTAGACGGAGTTGTACTGTGCTAACTCATACTTTTGCTGCTTGACGAATGCAAATTCCAAGTTGAAAATAATTTGTTATATGCAGCAACAATCAGGCCCGTAACGAGGGGGAGCAACCGGGCAACTGACCCCTCTACATTTTCAAAAATATGCTTAGTTGTTATGTACAACAGCAAGTTGCAATTACTTTTCCTCAAAAAAAAGTATCAGCTGGTTGCGTCCTTGACAAAAAATGCATTCTTTAACATGCTATTCTTTCATCGTTACAGCGTTTTGGAGAAAGAAAAACCAAAAGTTTTCTCCAAATGACAAGAAAAACCAGAGTGATTCTTCGCCCTGCCAAGAAACTCGGGATGGTGCTATTGCTACTCGTACAACTCTTCCGCCTGACTTGCATTGGCGCTACTTTTTATGTCACATACACGTCTTTACTTGTGGACGTAAGTCAGTTGCTATTATAGGTGCAGGTGAAAACACTGTACTAACAGGCGTAAGAGGATTAAAAGTATTTGGAGATACAAAAACTTTGCTCCATTTATCGCAAATTTTGCCTCATTTGTTTTTGAGCCTAGACAACATAAGGTCTGTCCTTTAATGTGCACACCCGGTGAACAGTAAACAGTCATGAATCATGATTGTAATTTCGACTTTCTTTTATTTTGTGCATGAAGTGACTGCAGTAGGGAATATCGACATTTTCATACACCACAATACTGAAAGATTCCAAACTTCTCTTGATTTTGTCCAACTGCTGTCCAAATTTTTTCTACATAGCTTTTTGGCTGCGGGAAGGAGATTTTCTTCCGCGCCATCCAAACTCCTAAAATTGAACCCACAACAATGCACTATCCACATTATTGTTATATTAGAAAGAATGCTGAATGAAAGCACTCTAATCTGCGTTCTGTTTTACTCAGGGGCAGGTGATCACGATGTTTGACCAGGTCGGCTCATCAGGCTTATCCGAAGAGAGCGAGGTGCTCTCAGGTATGTAATTGGGTGTGCTTGCAACAGCTGTATACCTGGGCTTCAGACATTTTCGCAACAAATGGGCCGGAACTTACAGATCCGATATAAACAACCTGTTTATTGTTATGATTATCATTTTTTTTAAATGTTTCACCGAAAATACTGGACATTTTCTTTAGCAAGAAAAACTTTTCCCAATCTTTTTGTTCCCATGGAGGTTTGGTTTACAGTTTTTTAAATGCAGGTTGTCACAGTTTTAAATGCAGGTTGTCACATTGGCAATTTGCTGCCTTTCTGTTTGTACTGACGAGTGTTGTCGTGGTGTGACTGGTGTCCCAAGTTGATATTGATGGGGTTGTCCAGGGACACTTTATTTCTGCTCTATCCCGTCCCATTAAATGGCAACTTGTAACTGTCCCATTCAATGCGTTTCCCACGAAACTAATAATACGAAGTATGTGATATTACATTCATGTGTAAACATCTAGCGTTTACAGAACCGCGGCTAAGGCACCCAAACACACAATTAAGAATTCCAATAAAAGTTGAGCACCCTCTTGTTAGTTGTCGCGTAAGAGGCAACAACCTTATTTTCGGGATTTGCATCACATGTCAAGTCTACCGGATGGCCTGAATATCTGACAATCACCAGTCTACTAAATTGGGTGAGTAAAAGTCAGGCTTGAAACTGGTTTTATGTTAAATAGTTTGAATTGCCAGAAAGTAAGCGAAAGCAAAAGGTATAAGAGATCAAATTATTTGCTATGTTCTCCTAAAAGAAATGAAATAGTGTAGTTACAGGTTTTTTTTAAGGAAAATGTTAGGTACCCGGTATTGATTTGTAGGGACCCGATTTCTCTGATTCTAGGGACCCGATTTTCTCTGATTCTTGGTACCCGATGATAATTTTCACTGATTCTAGGGACCCGATTTTCAATTCTAGGGACCCGATCCGGGTCCCTAAAACACCTTAAAAAACGTAATGTAGTTTGCATCGACAGTGGAGTTGGCAATGATGCAACAGAATTTGGAATTAAGATTAATGCGTTGTGTGCAGTCATCGCCACTTACAATGCCAATCAAAGTGCAAGCTTATTACAAGCAGTAAAAAGCGTCACTCAAGTTTCGTGATTTTCGAAATCTTTTCATTAGCATAAAAATAAAGGGGCTGAAATTTTTCGCTATGTGGCGAGTTTTCTAACACTACTTTCCTAAGTTGTGTTTTAAGATTTGTGTTTACTTTTAGACTCAATCCCTTTACAATACTAAGCTGACAAAAAGAGAAAAAGTTCTTAATAAACAAATTGTAATGATTTTTATTTGTCTAGAAACGTAAATCCCTGATGCTATAGCCAGTGATAGATGAAGCTTTTTCAAAGTGGATGGGCACAAGCCGAAGCCGAGTACAAAGCAAGCATACTCCAGCTTTAGATACACTGAACATAACGCAATATAATTCAACGTAAATTGCATCGAAAAAACATGCATAACTGCAGATGTAGGTTTTCAACACTGTAACATTTAATATCTAGCAAGGTCAGCTCCAAAAGCCTTCTTATCAACATAGTTTGTGGATACCTGAGTCAATAGGGATGGTCAGTTTTTACGAGCACAAGAAATTACGGAAAAGCAGCATTATTTCAAACGAAGAGGATTTTTTATACTACTCGATAATAGAGGCCTATCAAGCTTTTATCTGGCTCAAAAATTCTTCAGTTCAACGAGTTCCAGCCTGTTTCTGCTTCAATAAGCACCAAAAAGATCATATTTATGTCAAATTGCGCCGTTCAGAGGGGCGCCACAGACGTTTGGGGGCTGCAGTTGAGCTCTAGATCCGTCAATGGCTCTACAGGACATGAAAAAGCAATACCTCCACTCCATTGAAAAGAAGCCTAAGGGTCATTTTTGAGCTATAATTAGTAAAAGTCCTATTGTGTTTAAGGAAAACTGCGGTAGTAAGGTTAACAGTTTTGGGCATTGGCTGGAATCATGGGCGTCGGAAGGGGGCCAGGGGGGCCTTGGTCCCCCCTGGATTTTGAAATTATCAGCAAAAAGAGGTTGTTTTTTCAGTTTCGAGGGATAAAAACAAATTCCACCACTTTTGGCCACCCCTGGAAAAATTTTGGGAAAATCCCCTTCTGGCCCCCCCTGGAAAAAATCCTTCCCACGCCCATGGCGGGAATGAATTTATTTCCTTTTTTTCAAAGTCAACAAAGAATTCAAATGGTCGTCAGCAATACTTTATCTTTTGTTTATCGAGGTAAATCTCTTTTTTTTGATAGATGAAAGCTTTTCCGAGGTCTGCGCGTTTTCGAAGTTTAAAGCGTTTACTCACAAAGAAAGCTTTCGTTTTTTTTCAGAAAGTAAAGAAGACCATAATGAGATCTTGAATGACTGCATAAGTATCTCAGTACCTGCAGTCGAAGTGGCAGTGTCGTTGCTTGTTACATATATTATTATGGGGCCCCTGACGCGTCAAGTCAGCATAATTCAGTGGATCAAATGGTTGCTGAGGTAAGACGTGACTTCAACGACCTGCTGCGGTAATTGGTTGAGAATTGGCATCTCCCAATAAGACTTTGTGTATCAGTCTTAATTGTTGTTCGATCACCTTGGCGATCAGCAATGATGCAGTTTCATCTGCAGGATTATGAAGTAAGTAGCACATCTTCTATAAATGGAAGCAGAGCCCTAGAAGAACAGAAAAGTTACTATGCCCTTATTTATAAAAACGAGTCAACCATTGTTCCTGGCGTAAAGCATCAAGAATTTGGACCAACAAAATGTGCTCTACTTTTTATGAAACATAAGGCAATTTTGGTTGCCCAAAGGCTTAACATCTCTGCTTTTTATTGCCAACTGTTTCAAATGACCTGGACAGAATCTCCCATCGCAAATTTGCGTAGATGCATAGCTACGAATAGCTGCAGGTTGAAAGTCGTATAAATGCATTTACAAGTAGCTTATTTCAAAGCCAGTAAATGACCACTGCGCATTACAAACAGTTGATAGCTGTAGATTTAAAACAAGTTCCATTTTTTGAAACCAATGATAAAACACATTCATTTGTCAACGCACATTTTTGATTTTGGTCGGTGACTCGGTATACATCACCTCATGCCCACTTCCAGCATTTAAAAATTTATTTTTTTTGTAAATGTCTCTCCTAAGCAGTATAGGGCGAGTACAATGAGAACAATAAAATGTCAAAACAGTGAACTGACATTTCTCTGAATGGGATGGCGATGTTTTGGATCCTTTATGGTAATCACATCCTTTGCACAGTGAAAAATATCTGCGTAAACAATAAAAAATAACATTGCATGAAATGTGTGTTATGCACTGTATTGCTCCTTCCTGGCAAAATGTTTTTCACAGGTTGCGGTTGTTTTGGATGAGACTTATTTGGGCGACAACAGGAGTTGCGTATGCTGTATTGCAAATCCAGTACCACGCCGACAAATACGCAAAAGAGCGTGACCCAAAGTATCACTTCGGAATCCTCGACAAAGTCAGTTTATGCCTTACCGCTCTTGAGTACGCGTGCCTGGGAATGGTGGAAAGTGTAGTGAAGGTGATCAACGTGAATACTATAGAAAAACGGTTGCAAACGTATGACAAAGGCATTATTGGTCATTGGAAAAAGCTCTGCATGCTTTCCTATTACTTGGCAACTTTAGCGTTCGCCCTACGTAGTTTTTCGATGTCGCTGCACTTCGGAATACTAACAGCCATTGCCAGCTCCAGTTTGGATTTAACATCCATTCCTGTGCAAATCAGCTCCTGGGAGAAAAGGCAGAAAGGTTTAATAATCGTGTTCCAAATCTATCTTGCCATCATGCGAGGAAAGTTCTACGGATTTTTCATGCGCAGTTTGCTGGCGAACCTGCTGTGGGAGGTTGACAACGAAGCGCTTCACGACGAACTGCAGTGTAAAATATCGCCCGAGCCTGAAGTAAAAGAAAGCGACAGCGAGTCTTTTAGTACCTTTGCCTCAATTAAGGTTGCACAAAAATGCGACGAACCTCAGGTTGTTGACTCAAAAGCATCGTTTATTTCAACACGTAAATGACACGTGTGACTAAACTGAGGCGAAAGCTCGACCATGCCACAGACTTCGATGGCAAAAAAGGAAACTTTATATCATTGACTTGACGTGCTTTCCGTGTGTTTTGTGTGTCAAGCAAGTAATAACATAAAAACTTCTGTGTTTTTCAGCTCTCTACTGGGAAAACTGATATTCCTTTATGTCAAAATAAATGTTGTGTGATGTAAAAATCAAATTTCTATGACGTACAAGCGCGTCTGTAAGTGCATGTTTCTAAAACGCTTCAGGGAGTTTAGAAAATGAAAGGAGAAAACATACAGTAGACCCATGCAGTATCAAATGAAGGTGGATGTTGTAGGACGTGGTGTCAAAGGGTCAAAGCCATGGGCGTCCGCAGAAATTTTTCCAGGGGGGGAAAAGTGGACATTTTGCTTGTCCTTTTCAGGTTGCAACACAAATGGACGTACACAAAGCGTTTCACCCTTTCTACACCATAAACAAAATGCAATGTTACGGCAACAGTTGCATACAGTGTTTCCCTCTAAGAAAATTTTACACTAGGCAAATAATTGTTCTAGTGAGCGTGGATATTTTAAAACTGAGTTAGCAGAGTTCTAAATGAATTACAAAATTTGTGAATTATTAGAATAAGTATAAAATTTTATCGAAATACGAACAAAATACATATTTGATTGAAATAGCGTCCCTTGTTTTATTGTTTTTTCCAATGTTTTGGAATGTTGCAAGTGCGGGGTATGAGATTTCACTGCGCAAATGGTCTGATGGTGGTGCGCAGTTGCGCACTTTAGAGGGAGCATTAATTGCCAAAAATGCGCTTTGTTGGCAGCAACAGCGGCGATTCTAGAAGAAAAAAAGTGGGGGGGGCCACTGCGGGGCCAAGTAAAAAGTAGGGGGGCCAACATAAATGTCTATTTTGCAAGGTGATTTTTCGCTGTTTTGAAAATTAAGTTGCGATGATTAACCACATCAAACCCAACATAAGCTTGTGAACATCGTTAAATACAGTATGAACTAGCGTTATTATTCAGTAGAGAGACACCTAAACGCCACTGTTGATGCAATCACACGTATACTGCTATGTCGAATATTCTGTGCTAACCGTGCAACTTCCACAGTACATGTAAAACGAAACACCATTTTCCGTACACAGTTGTGCCGACCCCACGTGAACGAAAACAGCTGCACGAAAGTGAATACAATTCACAAGAAAACGAAATGCTTCCACGAATTCCATCTTGATACAGAGACAAGTTGGCTGTTGATAGCGAACTAATTTCGTCAAAATATTCTTACTACAAAGAAAATTTAAAAAAATAAACCATCTTCCAACAAATTGGTGATTACTGACTAATCCGTTTTTGTGCAAGCTTATGGACATTTTGTGAGTGTGGTGCAACCATAACAATGTTATGTAACTAATATTACAAGTGTTATGCCTGCACGCAGCGTGGATAGGGTGAATGAGGACTATTCAATGCCCTATGCAGTTACAAGGCCGGCGCAACCTATTCGTCCGGTACGGCCATTCTATTTGATCAATCTAGTTTTCGTATATGTAGAAATGAGCAGGATGCACATCAAGATCAGCTAGAAACAGTCCTGGAAATCTATAAAGACGATTTCTTGAAGCTTGAACTAGACGTACTTCTGAAACCACTCTGCAAAGATGTTTGCAACGAGTTGGCTACTAATTTCTCTGTTCATGATGCAATAAAAATTTTGTCTAAGCTGTCGGTCTCTGAGACTGAAAGTATTGCATTTTCCGGTGTCTGGAAAGTTTTGGATCAAATTTTGGTTTCATCTGCCATGAATGTCTCATTTCGAGAGGTCTTTTTCTGCACTAAAGCGGATGAAAACTTACTTGCGTGCAAACATGACCCAAGGACGATTTAACGATTTGATGATTTTACATGTTCACAAAGAACGAGTTAACAGACTGGATTTGGACAAAATTGCTGAAGATTAGGTTTGTGGTAGAGAGGACACCCTGAGAAAATTTGGTTCATTTTTGCGAGCGGCATGAGAATTTTGTCGGTTCGCAACATTGCTGAAAACTTACTGGTAGACACGTTTTTATCTTTATGTCTGTTGACTCAATGCCGAAGTGTTAAAGCAACAACTCCACGATGTGCATTGCAGGCAATGTTTTTTTAATTTGCAGAATTCGTGGTGTAGAATAGTCAAGAGCAATGTTTCTACTAATTGTTTGGAACTGCGAGGAAAGAACTAGCTTTTAAGCCAGGGTTTCCCAAACTGTGTGCCGCGGCACGTTAGTGTGCCTCGAAAGAGACTGAAGTGTGCCGCGAAAGTTTGATGCTTTGACAAAAAGCTTATAAAATGTTTGGTCCATGTAGCAGTAGGTTTTCGCCATCATGAAATAGGTGTGCCGCGGCCAAATCCAGAAGTTATTAGTGTGCCATGACGAAAAAAGTTTGAAAAGCACTGTTTAAGCAGTAAACTTTCACTTTATAAAATTTTCAGTTCAGGTTGGATTTCAGATTTAGATTAGACCCACAACTGTGGAAGAAAGTGTTTACGGAGATCGCTTACTTTGAATGCCTGAAAAAGATCATCTTTTCTAGAGAGTACAGCATCGCAAAAGAACCGCTTGCTTTGGGGAGCAATAGTTCCATGAATCCATGATATCAGCTGACCTTGGCCGTACCACCGAAAAAGAGCCAGCGCCGGCCTTGAGTTAACAGCAGCAATTTTTTTGCACCAGTTGCGCCTAAAGTAGCATAGCAGCGCCGCAGATGGGAGTGCATAGGCGTTTAGGGCGCCTACCTGATAGCGTTGCATGCTGGCCGAGCAAACGGTGCACTTCACAACGCTCGAGTTGAGTCAATCACCGACAATAGCAAGATGTAACAACAGGCTTAAAACTTATTTTGCAGAATATTCTCAACACATTCGTTCATTTTAATATTCGCACGTAATTTTCCTATTGACTGATCCTCAAAAGCTGACACTTTTCAACCCTGCGTTCATTTATGACTGTCTTGCCATAAGCGAAACACGCACTAACTCTAATCCTAAACAGATTCAGACAACAGACAATGAGCAATATAATTCCCGCACAGTCTACGTTAGAATTTTATATCATTATCAACTCAATGTAACTTTAATCCTTCGATTGTCATCTCGATTGTCGAAATCATCAAGGAAATAATCTAAATCTGTTTTTTCAGCTCGCACCCTTTCAAGTGAAAGCAGATCAATGTTTCCCAATCTTTCACTGGTCATGGAATTTCTGGGAAATGTTTTCACTAATTTCATTTTTGAAGAACTTCTCTCGCATGAAGCGCTGGTGACGGGAAAGGCTACACTGACAACCAAACGCAGCTTTTTAAGTAGCTATAAATGAAAAAAATTGTTCGAGCGATATAGGCAGCTACGACTCCTTCCGAAGCAAATTCTTTGCCAAAGTTCTTTCATGTTTCAAATCCTTTTCACTAAATCAATATGATTTGCGAATTCTTTCAAGTGTTTTATTGATAAAAATATTTGACCTCCTGGGCAAAGAGCTGAAATGCGCGAAAGAATTGCTTCTGAATCATTACAGAAAATCCGTACAAAATTCTACGAAGTTGCAGGACATCCGTGGGAAGAGTTAAAACTGTAGTCACGAACCACTTACGCAAGATGCTTCGAAGCCATATGCACAAGGCAGAAGAACGGAACACTGCAGCCAGCATTAATACGGATAAATCAAATGAAACCAATTCTCAATGCTCTCACAAACCTTTTGATACTGGGACAAGCAACAATCTGCTGACAGTTATATAATCCAGTTCCTTCTCACCCTGAAATGCATGAAAGATCAATCTTCCCATTTCTGTGACTGTTTCTTACTTTCGAAATGAATTTTTCAGCACCACAACCGCGGTCTCACTAACTTTCACGCAGGTTCCGAGGAACTACAGTACTGATGTGTGTTGTCATAAACAACTCTAGTTACCCGACCGTCTAAACAACAACACAGCTGACTTATCATGCATTTGGGAAATATTGAATGCATGCTAGAGGGTTTCTAAATTATCGTCTAAAATATTGCTGGCCGAAAGTTATCTACTCTATATGTCAACCAAACGAATTGAACGGGAAATTAAGAAAAAAACCGGGGGGGGGCCAAAGAGGGGCCAAGCAAAAATCTGGGGGGCCATGGCCCACCCACGCCCTCCTTAGAATCGCCACTGGGCAGCAATGCTTCTTTTTCACTCAGGTTTCTTTACACATTGTATAAGCCAGGGGTGGGAAAACTTGTTCAATGCAAGAGTAATTTGCAAAAAAACAAAAACACCAGCGAGCCGCAAAACCAGTTTGTAGTGTTTGCACAAATACGGCAAAGAATGCAAGTTTTACATTAAATGATGTACAGCAATTGTCACTATTTTAAGTTTTTGTTTGATTTTGTAGTCCCCGAAAATCTGGACAATACCATCAGTCCCGTCGCCACGGGGGGCTTTGGTGGGCTTAGCACCCCCAAACAAACTACCAAGCCCCCCAAATCGAAATATGAAACAGTATGAATCATAGGAGATTTTATCAAATTTTCAATATCAATCCCCCCTGCACAAACGTAAAGCCCCCCACACGAACATAAAGCCCCCCTAGTGAAGACTTCCTGGCGACGGTTCTGAATACCATGTTATAGCTGTGCGAATCAATTCTCCCAAGGATTCATTTTTAGGGTTGCACGATGGTTTGATTTTACGAACTTCATTACAGAGAAAAAAAGTCACAGCAGTATGCCGTGCTGTATACAGAAATGAGTTGCACACAGGTCTTTCAAATTGTGGGTATTTTCTGGAACCTGTGGCCAGAAATAAACTGTAGAGTGGCATTAACTATAGTTTTTTTAGAGCCAGTCACTTTCGTTTCTACAGCAGACAAGTTTGTGACAAACGGTTGGCGAACTGGATAGCGGGTAGCTATCACTGACTTCATTAACAACGAATGGATTTACAAGGAATGCAATGCATGGTTTTAACTCTTGGAAATGGTCATATCTGGCTTGGAGCTCCTCCAGTAGTTTTACAATATATTTTTGTATTCTTCCACTTTGTGATGTGCAATTTCCTCTTCGCGAAAAGCATTCGTTCTCATTCTGACATTGGGAAAATGACAGAATGCTTTTGACAATATGTGTCTTTGAAAATATTTAATTTTCTTCTGGGAACTTAAGCAGCCTAACTTGAGCTTTAGGTTTGCTATCTTTGTTATCAATTCGCGTAGACTCTCTGTTAACTAACGGGGCGGATCCAGGGGCGATTGGGCCGATCGCCCCCATAAAACCTGCGAAAGTAACTTCGTTCACCATAATTTTTTACAATCCGGAAAACAACATTCGCGATATAAGGCCATTTTGCCGTCCATTGTTTTGTCACAGCAGTGTTGTGAA
>JGI24158J21664_10006534_pt1 | contig 15378 bp, 12 predicted proteins | sample Ectturendosymbi3_FD_21664 | JGI IMG/M metagenome (IMG submission 21664) | reverse complement strand
TTATTTTAGATCATAACTTTTGAACCAGAAACGCTAGAAAGTCGATCAAAGGCTCAAAAGACTCGGTCTCGAGTCTAGTTTCCAATGAAAACTTCAGCGAAGCACTTTGGCCTAGCGGTTGGGCCCTAGGCCAGGCAACATGAGCCAAAATGACCCTAAAACTTCTTCACTTATGACGTCAGTCACAAACAATCCGCACCCCCCAACCAAAAAATTTTTCGAGTGCAATCTTCTAGACTGGCCGATCCGTTTGAGCTGTTGAACACCTCTCTAGCGCAATCGGCGGAGGAGCTAGGGCGTTGGTAAGGCAGCCGAAAACTGCTGTTTTTTAGGCCAAAATCAAAGTGCGAATATACCGTAGCCTGGCAGCCAACGAGTTAAAAGTTGATCGATTTTAGAAAACGTCATGTTGCGATCAGAATACTTAGTGCCTCCCCATGTTCTTTCCTCAGGCTAAGCATAAATCATGAATAGTAATTAAGTATTTAGTATTGTAGAAAATGTCATTTGTAAGTTCAAACTTTGTCATGATAATTAATTGCAAGTTGCCAGATAGTTGTGCAATTATTTTGAATTTGAAAAGTCTATTCTGTAGTTAGTTTAGTTTTGTTGGTACAACGAAGTTGCAAAGAGACTGCATTATGCAATTAATGTGATTCAGCAGTGACTGCTGACATTGACTTTCTTATGAATAAACTCATTATAGTTTAATCCCAATTCTTTGTAACTGCTGGCAAAATCTTAAAATTGTTGGTTTCCTGTGGAGTTCAAAGCAGTAGCAGGAATGGTTTTAAGTTTGATGGTGAAATAACAAAGGCTGCAACACAAAGCAAGGCTGTGTGTTTGGAGTTGTGGTTTGTCTTTACCATCTTATAATGGCTTGATAGTGATTTTGGTTCTACTTTATACGCATTAATGTGTGCCCATGCTTACAAAATGCATGGGCAAACTATGACTTGTAACAAGTCAATGTGTGCATATTAGAGTCCTGCGTGGGTTAAAAGTTTTTGTTTGCACCCGCCCCACACAGTTTCCGTCCCAAACCTGCACCTGTCACTATGTGTCTGAAAACGAACAAAATCACATGCAATGTGTTTCATTGCTAGTGGCAATTTATTCAGTGTTCATTTCAAAGGCAATGGAAGACCCTTAACTACTGTAAAGTAAAAATATACTACGTAACTTCAGTGGTTCTTTCTCAGAGCAGTGTTGGAGAAGAGTGTGTCGTTCACTGAGGAACTCTTCGAATTTGCTCTTCTACTATTAACAACATGATCACTGATGCTAAACACTCGTTCATTAGCAGCGCTAGTTGCCATCACGCAGAACGTATTTCTTGCAAGATCAGTGAAACGTGGAAACTCTAATCTGTTGAATCCCCACCACTAGAGAATGTCTCTACACCAGCTATGCCCAACCTGCGGCCCGGTTGAAGGTTTTGTGTGGCCCAGTAAGCTTTTCATTATTGTATATGTACAATACAATGACAGCCTGACTTTATTATTATCATCTCAAATTCAATATCTTCAATCCAATCGTCTTTAGTGCCTGTTTATCATGTTCATGCACATGTACTACCCACTAGTAGATTTCCTCACGTCCAATGACACCTTGGTGCAAAACTAATTTCGATTTTAATTCTACTCATGTGTCCCTCTGTACTAAACTGATTTCTAACTACCTTTATTCTTCCATTAGCACTAAATTTGCCTATGATATCAGATTTAGGAGTGATTGAAAGTAACATACAGTCGTTACCATATCAAATAGTATTCAAATGCTCTCAGTAGCTTTAAACTAAATTTTGGTTTGCTAAAATGAAAGGAAGTCATTCAGTGTGCGACTCTCACAAAGATAGTGACAATATTTGGCCCACCCTGCACCAAGTTTAACTCGCACCTGCACCACATGCATTACTCCGTAGGTTCCTGCACTCACCCCACGCAAATGCGGGTTACCCGCCGTGCGAAGGACTCTGGTGCATATACGGCAGATAAAATAATAACTATCAGCATCATACACATATGTCAGTTAGGTTCAGATTTAAAATTGAAAATTAATTCTGAATTGCTTATGGCTTATTCATGGAGTTCCCATACTGTCCAGAACAACGGTGCTGTTGTCACATAATTTAAATTGCACTTGTCTGGTGTTTGCAGAATTCAGACAAAGTATATTTCAATGAGAAATTGATTTTAGTCTTTGCTTTTGGGGCATATTGAAGTGAAAAAGTTACATAGTGTGGCCCTCCTTGCTGATGTTAATCTACAAATTAGCCACAAAATCTCTAGATATTTCACACTAAAGAAATCCAAAGAAAGTTGTATTTTGGAGGCGCATTTTCATTTTAATTTTCCCTCCCAAATCATCAACTTCACTGATCTTTGGTCACCCACAGTCTTCATCCAGCAAGTTCAGTTCACAGAAACTTGACCAGGGCAAGCAACAGTTGCATCAACTTTAATGATTTCTTTGTCCTGGTCAAATTGTTTCTGGTAAACTGAGTTCAAAACCTGATTACCCTCCAGGTTAAGATGAATGATAAGTTGTGCACTGTTGGCGGTGACTCAGTTGACTATTTACTGTTACGAATTCGCTTAGTCGTGCGGCTTAAATACTAATCAACAAAGAGTTTGCCGCAAAAGAGCATCGCATACAGTTAAACTTGCGTGTCCAATGCAAGCTGCTGGATAATTTTCACCATTGAGGTGTTGCATATTTACAGGTCAGGCACTTTTGTCCGAATGTTCCCATCATTTTAGTCGGAAACAAGAAGGATTTGAGACACGACCAGAGCACCATCCGCGAGTTAAGTAAAATGAAACAATCACCTGTAACGACTGAAGAAGGACAAGCGATGGCCGATAAGATTGGTGCCTATGGGTAGGTCTTGTGCATTGCGCTTTGTTGTGCTTTAAAAAGTGTTTTATCTGTAATCCTACGTCCCAGGTGATGTGTTGGGCCCGCATGACTGGTTTCACTCAAAGAAAAAAAAGGTCACACAAGGTACACTTACACGAGGCGGGATACATATGTGTGCTATCGAGTCCTGCATTTAACTATAAGTGAGCTCATTCGAAATACTGTGTTGCTCCTAAAAGGGGAAAGCCGTTGAATTCACTTTAGGTATTCATGAAAAAATATTTAACTGAAAGATCTTTTTAAGTCGAACCCAAATGCCACAAGATTAAAGTTATCACTCTCGATATTGCTGCAAGCCTTGCGCAATATTTTGTGTGTTTTTAAGGAGGAACGTGCTCTTTAGGGACGATGAAAGGTCTGTTTGTTTTACGGGTGAATTTATTGTCATTGCCCTGCTAGTGAAGAAGATACAATTACCCATTTTTTCAATGTTGCATGTTTATTTCATGTGTTTATGGCGCTCGTTTGCGAACTCTTCAGTGTTTCTTACAAGTTAAGATTTCCCAACACAGATGAGGTCTGCTCTAGACTAGAAGAGGAACCTTTGTATGTGGGAAGGCCATAATTTAAAGCAGGGGCCTCAAACTCAAATTGCTCCGAGGACCAGATGAGAACTTATAAAGTAACCCAAGTTCCGCATTATGACTACCAAGGGCTGCGTTCTGACGCTAAGGCAACAGTGGTGGCATCTGAACCTTGCTAGAAACAGCTTTTACATCTTATTTCCTGGGAAAGATGTCGTGAGTTATAGGCAAATCATCTCTATCCTTCTCTACGTTCGCTTAAAAGGAACTTGTTCACTCGCTAGCCGAGCACTTTTCAACACCGGTGAATAAACTAAATGCAGTATATAATTTAAATATTAATTGTTTGAAACTTCACAAAAAAAAAATCATCGCGGGCCGCGCAAAACACCCTCGTTGGCCACATGCGGCCCGCGTGTTTGGGACCACCGATTTGAAGCCAACAGCGGCCATGAATTGATTGGAGCCACTTTAGGTTCTGGAAATATTGCTGTAAACTACTTTTACCAATAGACTCGTTTCACGTTTTCTGAATTAGAAGCAGCGCGCGTATGAGGCATGTGTGAGTCCCGCGGTGAGTTTCTTCAGGGAAAGCACACACAGCAGAGTATTTGTGCTGCTCATTTTGTTGTAATGCCAAAACACCTAAACATGAAACTTGTCATAGACTGTCTCTGGCTATTTCATGCAACGCCACACTTCCGGGTGTGCAGCACGAACAAATGCACCAAATCGAAGAAGTCCAATGCTCGTGTTTTTGACCGAAACCATCGACCACGATATCAAGGAGCAGGGCAAATTACCAATGTCATTTTTGCGTATCCACACGTTGCAGATTGATCGCAATAATTCTAAACAGGTGGTAACCTGGTAGGTGGGTTGTAGCAGCAGGGTTAGATAGCTTCGTTGATTGACGTGGTTGCCAAATGCCAAGCTATTGTGTGCTTTTTCTTCCGCTTTCGTGCAACAACCCACCTACCAGGTTAACACCTGTTTAGAATAACTGCGATCAATTTGTAACGTGGATGCGCAAAAATGACATTGGTAATTTCCAAAAACATTCTCACTTGCTGGTATTGGACGAATGTAAATGGTACTGATCTCGCCTGTATATTTTCAAACGCTCTTCACAAGCAGGTTTCATGCCAATCCTACGCGGAGTATCTGTAGCCTCACTTGAAGTTCGCTGCATAATATTTCAGCAGCAATGGCAAAGATCGGTGTATGACGGTAACGGTCAAAGTTCGTCAACGAAGCACTGCAATAAGATTTTTGCAACGGTGGTGGATCTAGAACAGGGGTTCCCAGTACTCCAGGGAGCACATTATCCTTAAGAAGTGCATTTATTGTACCGCTGCAACAAATTAACTTTGAGACATGAAAACGGAGTCGACCGTCATAGTTCGAGAAGTCTCAAAGTTCTATTGAAAATTCAGTAAATTCTTGTTATTTTACTCAGTCTTTTTGTCATAAGAAATTTTGGGGACACATGCTCATCTGTCAAAATGTTAAAGGGGAACATGGTCAGATAAAGGTTATGAAGACCTGATCTAGAAGGTGGCCGTCTCGGGCGGTTTTTAAGGTTTGAGGGGGCAAGATTTTTGTTTTTATTAGATATTTGAAACAAATTTTACTGGACACAACAAAATTTGTGGAACACAATATAATTTTTTTGGGGGTCTGCCGCCGGTTGCTGCGATCCTGGGGCGGTTTTACCTGAATAGATTAACGGGACCCCCTGAAACGACGCACCTTTCAGCTAATGCGCCATTTTGACTTGTTACCCACTGTTACGTAAAAAATTATACGTTTGCGCTTATTTGGTTCCCCGTTCACCGACTTCTTTCCATGCGTCAAGTACGAATTCTACTAAGAACGCACGTATGTTTAGCGTAAAAGTTAGTTACACGCTAACAAAAAGAGAAGCAGCTTCCCGGATAGAGGAAGTACTGCTATACTATGTGACCGACTTGCCACCGGTCATGCTTGTTACCGCACTGGCTTTCAAATGTAAAAATTTACTCGGAAAGATATCAGTGGATATTTTGCGAATGTGTTGTTGATTGTTGCGAAATTAAAACGCGTCTGCTGAATAAGATAATGTCACGCCACTTGGCAAAACAATACTTTAGATACATTTGTTACGTCACGTTTATCATTATCGTCATGAATTTGCTTTGTACGCTGTGCACGCCGTTCATAGTAGCGCAAAAACAGTTTAAGTATTTGCTTTGAAGATACGTGGAATGTTCAGCCCGGACAAAGGAAGGCGTCAGGGACGTCTTCGAACGCGCTACCAGAGCCGCGCTGCAAACCAAGAAACAGAAGAAAAAGGGCGGCTGCGACTTGCTATAGTCGCATCGCAACAGCAATTGAGATGACTTTATCATAGCTCATAATCTCCCATGGCAACGGAAGCGCGTTCGCTCGTGCGTCGCTCTGACACCTTTGCCTGCCCCGTGTGTGTTTGTGTGCGTACGTCCTCCCGACAGTGACCAAGCCTATTTGTAGAAAGCCGGCCGACCAGTGGGCACCGACGTCGTCCTCCTCCCACGTCGGGAAAGATCCGCGACGCAGCCGCCGCCTCTCTTGGGCACGTTCGTTTCGTATGTTGTTTTTTTCTCCTCTCGCCCCCCCCTCCCCTCTGAGTAGTTCTCTGCCAACGGCGTAGCAAATCTCCACCACCACCACCAACCCTCGCTTTCGGCCGACTCACACGAACGCTACTCCTGTCGTTGTATTCAGCTTCGAATGGTAACTCTCTTATTTAGTTTGTAATTACTATTGCCGAGCATCGTGTGCCGTTGTTTTCTCTTCGTCCTTTTTTTGCCTTGACAATAATAATAATAATAATAGTAATAACAATATTTAGCACACGTCGACAACGAAAATACTAACAAACCTTTCTTCGAACTAAATAGATTTTTGCCGATTGTGCGTGTGTATGTTGTTGATGATAACGGTCGTACAAATCGAAAGAACACGAGCTTCTTGTTTTTCTTGATCAAAAGAAATCATTACGTGACGCTTCACACTAGGTGTGGTTTGTAATTCTGAAAAAAAGCATTCCTTTACGAATGGACAACACTACAGCAGCATTGCTTGCGAATGGCCATTGTAGTTTTGTGCTGGTAGTAACGTGTGGAGAACATTAATCGTTAGATGATGATTTGAAAATACAAGATCTTATCGTAAACCGTCGCGTACTCTCGACTCCGGCGACGATTGCAAGGATTTGAGCTGAAAAGCTTTTCGACAGTAAATTGCGAGTCGCGTTTGTCATGGGTCGGACTCAGTGGTGTAGGTGTAGGGGTTGCAAGCACGCCTCCAAAAGTTTGGATTTGTCGAAAATTCGGGCACAAAAGTTCCGAAAATTTTTTACCAATGAATGAACTTAACGAGTGTGTTCGAAAAAAGAAAACATGAGTCTGACTAAAAACAACACTTTATCATGACAGAGAAAACTCGTTAAATACTGTAAAGTCGATGCAGCTGCATTGGGCCTCCCTCTGTAGCTTTTGGGCAGATTGTTCATTTTTGACTCCTTGCGCTCAAGAATTCAGGAGAAGCGGCTTATAAATCTCATTGTTACCAAACAATGGTCTAGTTTGGACGAATTACGAATTCCTCTAGATTATCCAACGTTACCAAACGTGCTCACCTCTCTTGCTAGGACATTTTATCTGCGCTCTGTTAATGTCCAACTCTATGGATCGAATTTGGATCTTAGTAGTGCCAGTTATGACTGCACTATAGGCCTACAGCTATTGCCAACAAGGTGTGCTGTGATTCAACTCGCAATGAACTGGTCGAGGCACCCACAAACAAAACTCCAAGCCTCCCTAAATTGAAATATGGAACACTAAATCAGTAGAGTTTTATCGTTTTCAGAATGTTAAAGCCCCTCTATGGAAGATTTTCTGGCGACGGTTCTGGAAAGATCTCTTCTGCTTTTGAAAGCTTTTGGTTAGTTACGGACAGGGATAACTATCTAGGAATTTCTAGATATCCCTGGTTGCAGATCATTTGCATTTTGACATAGGCCTGCAGTTCTTCATGGCAAGTTTTAACATAGATAGTAGATGTAAACCAGTGTGGTCCCCAAACCTCCATAACGCGAAACGTCGCGCTTGAAGGAGTTTAAGCTAAACAAAATGCCCCAGTCGAGAGACAAAGGAAGAGAACCTTAGTCCTCGAAACATCAACACTTAGTGTCTTTACCGAATCAGTTGAGGAAATATTAACCAGTGTTGCCACCGCTGTTTTTTTTTACTAGATCTGTTTTTTTTCTGTTTTATCTGGGGTTTTCATTCAAAATCTGGGGAGTTTTTGACTCTGGTCAAATTTTAGAAATGTATGTTGTATACTGTTTTCCATTCAAGAATGCAGTAGTTTCGCAGAGTCAGCAGCCAGTACATTTGAGTAGGGCTAGGCTTAACGAATTTTTTTGAAATATATTTTACAGGTTAGGCACTGACTAGGCACAGGTCAGCACTCTAATCTATCGCTGATATGTCAAGGGCTGCTTGTGCATGATTTTCGAATACTTTTTGGATTTGAAGATGCTGTGGTTGAGAATCTGTTTAGTGTTTCAAAGGTGCATTGTGATAGGTATGAATGTAAAATTTTGAATGTTAAATTAGCAGTCAAATATTCCAGTGATCAGGGTGAAAAGAAAACTGTAAGACCTTGAATGTATCTTGTAAATGTTTCAATTTGTTCATTTAAGTGAAGACAAAAGAAAACGTTCAACGTTTCTTGGAAAATATCTAACTAACTTTTTATGTTACTACAGCACATACATTTGATTTGCGGCTAGCCTACTTGTACTGTAAATCGTCAGTATGTTTAAAATTAGACTTAAACTTGTTACAAATTTGACGCAAATAATGCACATTACCTTAAGTTTTTATGTGGAACTACTGGTAGCGTACATTTCAAGTTTTATTTTGACTTCATTTAAATATTTTGTATATCTGTTTTTTTTCAAGGTAAATTCTGTTTTTTTTTTCTTCAGAACAGAGTGGCAACATTGATATTAACAGTCAGTAAGCAAACTTTAGCCTTGTGGGTGGCAAGCTTCTGAGGAATATGCCTGCTTTCATTCTTCTGCGACGATTAAAACTTGCAAGCGTATGTATGAACAAATAACTAATGAACAAAGAGATTTGTTCGTTTTATTTAGAGTTAGCTTTCTCTGTCAAGTGGTTAGGCTGTCGCACGCGTGGTGTCACCCTGAACAGGTTAACTTATCGGACCATGCAAATAAAACGTAATTCACTTCTAAAAAAACTGTCGTTGGTAGTTGCAAATGCACTATTTTGCGTGATTTTTGCAAGATTTACACATTGGTCAGCCAGCCAATACAATGTATAAATTATGGCAACGGTATTATTTGAATGTTTTTGTATTCTTTATAGCAGTGGCCGCAAAGTCCGGCCCACGAAGGGTTCCAATCTGGCCTTCGAGATTTCCTATAACTGTTTTGTGCTTTAACAATTTCGTGTAAGTAAATAAATTAGCCTTTTAGAGACCAACTTTCCCAAAATGGAAACATGTTTCTAAATGCTCGTAACTATTTCTCGGATTAAAAATGTGCATCCAGATTTCTTCAGAAATTTCTTCTAGATTGGTGCTATTAAAAATGCACCCACTTCATGAAATCCAAAATGTTGTTTGGTTTCTATGGCGATTCATATTCAGTCAAAACGTAATGTTTCGGGTGGCCAAACTAATCTTTCTTTGTTTATTGTAAGCTCGAAAAAATTTCGAGGAAATATGCCATGAAAATATTTTTTATAGTTATATTTAACTGATCCAAGCGTTAGTTTACAATTTTGTCTCCATCTCTTTCCTCACAAAGAGTTTGAAAACGATGTTCCCAAAATGGGAATGTTGGCCCTTTACAGTACAGAAATATCCATGTTTGGCAACAGACGTTCAGTAATAGGAGGACAATAGTGAGGTAACTTTTAATCTCATTCTTGTTTCACACTACAGCGATGCTGAAATAACTCGTTGTTGAACAGATGTGAAAAGAGTTTGTCACATGCACCAATCTATTTCATTACAGGTATACAGTGAAATTGCTTCCCAGGACAGTCAGCATGATACTAGAGTGCTACACTCATGGGAAAAAATAAGACTACTTGTAAATTTCAGCGAAATCAAACATGCAAAAGTTCTCCAAACTTGCACTTTTTCTGAAATAGCGTTTTGCCTGAATATTTTAAATATTTACTGTGTAAACCACGGCTTGTGTGTGTGGGGGGGTGTTCACTGTGCTAGGTGAGGGTTTTACTGATGCAGCTGTGTAGCGGTCGTCGAATCTTCTGTCTCTCAGCCTCCAAACAGTCTTACTGCATCCACGTGACAATCAAAATTTAGCCTTCTCTAAATTGGCAGAAGTATTACCGTTGCTACAAAACTGAAGACCAACTGTCAACAGTTTGGTGTGTTTCACAAAAATCTAAGTATAGCTCAGTGGTTCTCAAACTTAAAAAAAATTACGCAATAGTCCCCTAGGAATTTTTTAAATGGCTCACGGTCCCCTTAAAAAATCAACACAAATAAACACGAAAAACACGTTGGTTTTTTATTGTATCAATGTGACGGGTGCACTTGATTCTGTGCTATCAGTTCGGCCATGTTTGGTTCCGTTTTGGACAACGCAACCCTCATATCGTGAATCGCATCCAACCGGTTTCGAGCTGTTGGCTTGATGGAAGGTAGTGCCGAAAATGCAGATTCACACTCATATGTTGTTGGAATGAAATTAGTTGTTTCAAGGCCATCTTCTTATTGGAAAAATAAGTTGCCCGTAAATTTTATTTCACACAAAATTTTTTCATTCAGGAGCGTCGTGTTGATTTTTATGGAAGGTGCTTCGCGGTCCCCAGAAAATTGTCTCGCGGACCCCAAAAGGACCGCGGGCTCCAGTTTGAGAACCACTGGTATAGATGAATCAATGGTTCTATATCGAGGCCTTCGCAGCGCTAAACAGTTTATGAAAAGAAAACCAGTGAAATCTGGATATATAATGTGGATGCTATGTAGTTTGACGGTTTTCCGTATAACTTGATATATACTGTGGAAAAGATTCTCGGAGAACCACCCTATTAGGACCATATGTTGTATCCACCATACTTAGTCCAGTAAGCAGTGAAAAACAACATTTTGTTTTCTTTGATAATTTTTTTTGCAATCCACCAGTTTTTGTGTGACCTGGCTGCCACAGATATCAGAGCCTGTGGTAGGCTACAATTAGATAAAATCGAACTGGACGCTGCCCTTTGATCGCAAACAAGGACTGTAAGAAATAGCCCAAAGGATTTTATGATTAGCGTTCAGATGGCAGTTTCATTTGTGAGAGATAGAACGATAACTGTCCAGTCACGATTGGCAGCCACTATTTTACTGTGACACCTATCAGCAAAACAGAAAGGCGGGTTAAAAACGAACACAGAAGAACAGCAGAACAGCCACACGTTGTGAAGATGTACAATCAAGGGATGGGTGGTGTGGACGTGTGCGACCGAATGCTGTCGTCATACCGACCGCGGCTGCGATCACGAATGTGGTGGTATAGAACCGATTTAGCAACAGCTTGAATCTTGCTGTTGTGGCGGCTTTTCGCTTTTACAACTATGACAATCACACTAAGATTACTCATCTGTAATTTTGAAGAGAAATCGCAAGGTATTTGGTGAAAGCAGAAGCGAGGCTCCGTTTAGGTCAGCGCAACACAACAGGAAGATACGACGGCGTGAAACCTGCATTGAAATCTGTCTCACAAGATGTGTTTTCTGCCAAAAACAAATTGGCTTAATGTGACAAATTTGAAAAGAGACTTCATAACAAATGCAGTGCATTGTTCCACACACAGTGAAGTGAACACTTTTTAACTTTTCTCGAGTCGCTTGCATACGTGGCTATTTTCTGCAGTTGGTGTTTTGGCTTTGTCATGTTATAAAAAGTAACCAGCATATTTTATGTGTAACATACGCAGGCTCGTAACCAGCTTGGGACACCAGGGGCGGCGAAGAGTTTTCTGGGAGGGGCCCAAATTTTTTAAGCTATGTCCAATAGTTTTGACCTATCTTCAACACATTTTTCCTGGGGGGAGAAAAATTTTGCCGGGAGCTCCTGATTACGGTCCTGAACATATGTCTGAAGAGCAAGCTGCAGAAAGGCAATTCAAACGCTCGCTAAGCACACAACCAAACCATTTAGGCTTCATCAAGCCATCTAATTACTTGTTATTATGATACAATTATCTGCTTGAAGCAGCGTCGTTGCATCATAGTAAAAATTTCAAATAATCGCAGGCAGCTGGTTGTGCTTCGTCCTGGTGTTAACCAATTAATAACGTCACAAAGAAAATAAGCATATTTTTTGATGAATGTGTAAAAGTTTTCATCTTGAAAAACTGTTGAAACCGGTTTTTAATCAGGAATTTGTTACCCGCTAAACTTGCCAAACGGTTGGTAAAATCCTGTTAGAAAATCAACTAACTGCTGGATTGAAAACTTTACAGCTAACAGTGAGAAAATCCTGCTAGATTTAGCGGCAAATTAGCAAAAATGGCAACACTGCTAGCCGCAATCTTATGCCTTTTGTTACGTAACTGTACAAAAAGAATCAAACAAAAATATCTGGACACAGACAGCGTTCAATTAAAAACCTTTGCTTACCACTTGCAAATTTAGCAAAATACTGACTTCTTAGACTGAAAAAATCTTATATACAATGTAATAAATAAGAATTATTACTGAAGACCGCGGGGCCCCCAAATCCGCCGGGCCGTAGCAACTGCTACATTTGCTACTATTGTTAATCCGGCACTGAATAGAAGTCGGATTTTTTCATCCGACTCCGGAAGTCCAATTGAATCATTTATTACATAACACTCCTAAGTTACGAATCCTAACTCGTGGTTATTGAAATGATACAACTTCTTTTGAAACTTTTAATGAAACAGAGAATTCTTCTATGCATCACTATTGCGATTTATTGGTAGCCTATTTACTGCAAAATTGTTGACAGCCAAATTTCATTAACATTATGTTAAAAATTCGGTGTCGGAAAATTTTGGAATCTCGGAGTCGGAGTTGGAGACGAACATTTTTCATCCAATTCCGCAACCCTGCCAACGAAAGGAAAAACTCATTCAGAATCTTTTTGGTGAAATGAAAGCGTCTGAAGCAAAGCTAAAATTTTGGCGAAGGTAGTTACGCTATTATGTGTTTCATCAATGAACTTACCAATAAATACTTTTGTTTTTACAGCTTATTTAAAGTCTGGGGGGCTTGAAGCAAAGGACAATTACTTAAGGGAGGCGTGGTAGAGAAATGGTTAAGAATTACTGCAACGGAATTTATTGAATGGCAGAATGACTTGGGTCTGAATGCAAAATTTCTATCAAAAACGCTTCTGTAGCTTTACAAAGAGTTTCTCCTAAGAACAAGATTTCAAAACGTGCTCACAATTGATTTGGGTGTTTGGAAGTATTTATCTTTGCGAAAAATTCATTTCAAAGATTAATTATGGTTAATTCAAGTGTCGAAACAGAATCTCAGATGCATATATGCGCGACACCCTTCGTATAGCAGCATCAAGCATGGAACCAAACACTAAAACTATCCTGCAACAAAAGAATCAGTTTCGTAAGTCACATTGCAAACATATTTCGGAGCAATTAAAATAATTTGCAATACCCGTATGCAGGGCCGACCTTAGCAAATGCGGGCCCAGAGTGGAACCACTTTTGCCGGGCCCCATTCAGTGGGGGCGTGTGCAGAAAATTTTGAGAAGGGTCATCAAGTCATAATGATAGAAATCATGCTGAATGATGTGAAAGAGCGAGACACGAAAAGGTAATGCCAACCTGGAGGTGTCTGGAGGTATGCCCCTCTGTTTCACCTCTCAAGCAGAGACTTTTGATGTCCGTTCCATGGACATCTCCGACAAATTGATGAGTTACTACATTCAACAATATCTCCCCTCTGGCCAGGTACCTATCGTGGAGTACGGCAGGCCAGTTGGCTATGCTTTAAATGAATAGTAACATTGCTCGATGTGATCAATCAGCAAAGATATAACAACTTAGCTACAGAACATCAACAAACAAAAAAGCTTGGCAACAGGACGTCACACAAAAAGTATAGTGCAACCTTGTATCATCATGCCGCACAATAATGACAAAGCCGAATGAAATAGATAGGTCAGCTACAAGCAAAACCATAACACTTGCAAACACACAAACCGAATCGGCGCACTTTAGGTCAGGGCTGTGGAGCCCCAGCCCAAACAATTTGGGATGATTGCAGGTGTAATAAGAGTTGTTTGAGCATAAACTGTCACAAAAGCTACAGCTATGACACCTCCTACCAGTGATGTGCTCGAGTCATTTTTGTCGAGTCAGAGTCATAAGCCCATCGAGTCAGAGTCGAGTTAGAGTCATCTGAAATTTTGTCGAGTCGAGTCAGAGTCGAGTCAAGACTTGGTCGAGTCGAGTCACAAGAATGGTCGAGTTACTTCTAATCATTGGTTTACAAGCTCGAGTCAATGTCGAATCATACAAATTCTAAACCTTTCCTATATGTTTTTGGCTATAGGTCCGCCAGTAGACCTGCAGTGGCTATAGGTCCACCAGTGGATCTTCACTGGCTATAGATCCTCCAGTGGATCTTCAGTGGCTATAGGTCCACCAGTGGATCTTCAGTGGCTATAGGTCCGCCAGTGGACCTACAGTGGCTATAGGTCCGCCAGTGGACTTTCAATTAAAAACATATTTGTCCATAATGTGATCCTAACCCCCCAAACCTCAAACCCTAAACCTAACCCCTATCTTGAAGTTTGCCCCTAAGTTAAACCTTAAACCTAACCCCTAAACCTAAACATATAACCCCTATTCTTAACCCTCAATATAAGCCTAACCCTAAACCTAAACTGTAAACCTAAAACCCAAGCTGTAAATCTGAACACAAAACTGTGGAAACTTTCAAAGAAAAGAAAAAAAGCAGGTTGCATGAAGTGTGCGACCAATAGGCTTATACCAAAATGAAATGCACCTGATCACGGTGAGAGTTGACCTGAAAACCATTTGCACAGTGGACGTAAACGTACATGCAGAACTACCATGATGGTGCCATTAAAGTGACAAGACAAACTAAGCATTTTATTCGAACCATGTCACCACCTGCGGATCTATTGCAGCTTCCTTTTTTTGCTATAAATTGGCGACCAACATGCTTATATGTTGCCCAGTAAGTGACAAAATGGTGATCAGTGTTGTTTCAGCATTATGGATTGCAGATTATTTATATCCAATTTTTGTGAAAGCCGTTTGCATTTTGCTTGTCTCTTTCAGTCTCATTCATTTCCACAAGTCTATAGCCCAAACTTACTGCATGGTATATACTTCCTTGTCTTTCGCATGCCCAATAAATGAAAATAACCAGAGCCGAACATGCAACATGTACTTGCATATACATTTGGATTTAAATCTTGCAGCATTCTAGCATTTTTATATATTTGAATGTTACCATTTTTGCTTAACCAGATTTAAGTTGGTATTCATGATATTCTTTTGAACTTCTTCGCAATTTTTTATTCATATTGGGGAGTGTAGGTTAAGCTACTGCATTGATCGTTGCAATTGTTTGTTGTGTTTTTTGGATGTTGAGCCCTGACAATGACCAGCAAAAAAGTCAGCTCTGTTGTGTATCCTCATCATGTCATCAGAGTTACAGAATTGCTTGAACAGTCATTGATCCAATCCCTATTTTTGACTCATCATTGTTATTGTAGCCTGCCATGTGTATACATTCTAACATTTACCACGGTTATCACGTCGCAACATGGGCTTAGGCTAATAACAGTGACAGGAATTTGGATATGCATTATATTGAGCTGTATATTTTTGCATTGG
>JGI24158J21664_10006533_pt1 | contig 15381 bp, 5 predicted proteins | sample Ectturendosymbi3_FD_21664 | JGI IMG/M metagenome (IMG submission 21664) | reverse complement strand
ATTCCTACCTTTGAGGCTCTGCTACGTAAATACAAGTACCTGTTTCTCGAAAGATGCAGAAAATCTAACAACCTATGGTTACGTGCTTTGATGCAGTCAGAATGTTTGTACTCGTCACTATTCTTTGAACACTATAATCGCATTTTACTCTTTGATTCAGTGATCGAACTTTGCAGTGTCCGTTTGATCGATGGCATGTCAAGCCACAATGCTTTCGCATTTTACCTAGACTAGTCCAATTTAGGAATTAGCGCCCTACTCCGCAGTAGTGCTGTAATAAGTGTTATGTGTTAGCTAACAATAGTGTTAAGAATGTGTCTATAACCCTATGGTTCTGTCTTCAATGCAGTTACAAACAGTGTCTGTCATCCTGTGATTCCGCCGGCTTCAATGCCTTGTACTACGTTCTGTTTTGTGTGTTTTTATCAACATGCGTTCTGCAAAGTGTGTGTGCACTGTTCATACTATGGACTCCGTGTCTGCTCATAAACAAATAAAATTAAAAATTAAATTTAGTTTGCAACTGCCACTGTACTGCAGTTCTGATCAGTCTGAGCTCTCAAGGGACAAATCACTGGACGCTGGAGGCCTTGCGTTCGTCCGACAGCTCGTTTCCGTGCGAAATTTTCGCTCTTTGCGCGATCGGATCCGCTTCGATTCGCACGACCTCGCAATTAACCGTAGCTGTGTGTATGCAGACCTTGAATGAACAATATTCCAGTGCAGTTTTTCGTACGGAAACTGCCTAGTGTAAACCTACCTTTATGCGTAGCGCCATGTCAGTACGCGTCACAAAGGAAAAGCTGACACTTGACGTTGCTAGCGACAGGCCTGCATGACAAACGTCAAACTACCTTGCAATGGAAGTGAAGAGAAATTGAAAAACTCAGCGTTAAGAATTAGTCGAGGTTTAATGTTTGTTGTTAAAGGTTTTTAATATAATAATTCTGTCAGGGAAAGAAAGTTACTGCGAGCTTGAAAATGTAATGGAGCAGTACAGGCTTTGTTCAATGAAAAGCGATGGTGCGAAATTACATAAATAACAGTTTTTTTTAAGGAAAATGTTAGGTACCCGATATGGATCTGTAGGGACCCGATTTCTCTGATTCTAGTGACCCAATTTTCTCTGATTGTAGGGAGCCGATGATAATTTTCTGTGATTCTAGGAACCTGATTTGAAATTCTAGGGACCTGAATCGGGTCCCTAAAACGCCCTAAAAAAAAACTGTAAATGACAATGAAAACGTCTAAATCTCTTGCTTCTCCTTGCACTGATAAACCGAAATGACATTAGTGTAGACGCTATATTCAAATAGTTCATCAAATCTCTCTATCCATAAACTACGACTCGTAGAACCGTTTTCAACGCCCAGCTAACTCGGTGTGTAACCAGTAAACCGCAGTAAACAGCGTTGTTTCACAGCGACTGGCACGGTAAAAAGAGGTCTCGCAACATTTGAAACATAATTGCAATGTCAATTATTTCGCGTTAAAGGCCCATGCTTATTTTTGAAGGCCCAATTTGAAACGTGTGTTGTATATACAACTATCTGTAACACAACAATGATGCGTTAATGTCATAAACCCTATAATGAAAACGACAATACCTTGCTAACGTCAAACAACTACTATTATATAGTTGCCACAATAGCCTATGTTTTATCCCACCCAACCGGAGCAGCAGTTTAATTCATACGTTCCAGCCCTTCACAACCATAAGTGTTGCGCGGCTCAATGAAAAGTGCTGAACGGCCCAAAATTGGACCGAGGCCCACAGTTGGCCGATCACTGGCGTAGAGTGAAGTGGATTTCTTATTGGTGTAAAATGTTGAATTTTCATTGGACAATGATGGAAGATGCACCCGTACAGGCGCAGGTTACAAATACGTTTCCCTTGCAGCCTGCATCTCACAGGCGCTGGTTACAAATACGTTTTCCACCGTGGTTGAAACCTCTAGTTACGTTGCTGGTCTGCAATTGAATTTTCGTGAATAATTTCATACAAGACTGTAATAAAAATGCTTACAATCAATGTGGATGCAGCAATGTTACCTGCACAACTGCTTGCTTACCAAAGCAAATGCTGACAACCAAGCTAACCACAAAGAATTTTGCAATCGTTGGATTAGACAGCCGGAAGTTATGGGTCGTGGGAAGATCAATCTCTTTGACATATTAGATAATTTTGAATGTTCAAAGTGAAATATGTGAAATCAGTTCTTGGTGAGTTCAGTTCTGGTGTGCCTGTATCCCATAACAAAGGTCTTCAGTCAGATTTGGGGGCCAGGCTTTCACCAAAGTCTCCCCAGTCAAGGGGTACGAGGGGTCCTTCCTCCCGCTTTGTATATCAACACAAATGCCGATAGTCTAAATAAAAGATAAGGAGAATCACTGAGGAAATTTAAAAATCAGCTAATATCTTCCTGTTTTCCACGAAAACATTTGAATTTCTCAGGAATTGATAATGTACTAACGTAACAGGATTTCGTGATTTGAATCTGAAAACCTTTTTCAAATGCACAAATTTATCACAAGCTGTCAGATTTTACACAGGCGTGTTGCTCATTGTTATGTATTTTTCTAAAAGTGTTCAATGCGCCGTTAAATTGCAAAAGATTGCAAAAAGGGTAAGTCTTTCATTCTCCTCTGAGGCAAACAAGCTTTTAAGAGAATGTTTATATGAGTAGAGAAACCGCGTACTAACTGTATGAGTCTGTTGTTCTATGCACGTTATTTGAACTCAAGATTTACTTGAATGTTAGCTTTTAGGTGTAAAACTTGCTTACCACTCACATCAGGGATAGTACCGCGTAACAACAAGGTCACATTTCATAAATTCTCGTTTCTTGCATGTGCCCAAGGAAACCTTTTGAACAAACTCAAAAACGATTCATCACAGCTTTGTGCGTAACGTCGTGTCACAATGCGTCACACAGGAAAAGCTGACGTTCTAAACAATTGACGTTGCCGTCGACAAGCCTGCGCGCAAACGTCAGGCAAACTCCCTTATAAAGGCAATGAAGAGAAATGGCAGAGTTCAGCATAAATGTTGCAGTAGGGGTTTAACGTTGGCAAAGGATTTTAATAGTATTTTCCTGCCAGTGAAAGAAAGTTACTGAGAGTCTAAAGCGGTTGTGGAACAGAATTACAGGCTTTGTTCAACCTAAAGCAATGATGCGAAGTTACGCAAATAATATTAAAAAAACTTCAAACATTGTTGCTCTTCCTTGCCCTAATCAACCGGTATGCCATTAATAGTGAGACCTTTTTCAAGGTGTTCATTAAGCATATGTCAGATGGCCTCTGCATTTTTTTGAAGCTCTTCTAAGCTTTGTTCTTGAACTAAGTTTTTAAAGTTTGCTGAGGTTTTTCTAGCAATGAATGACAACTTTGGATTACTTGACCGTTGTTGGACATTCGTAGATATTAGTTGTTCTATAGATAAGCCAGTGAATTGGTTCGAAATACTCTACATGCATCAACGTCAGCAAGAGTTTAGACATGAAACGGACATCAAATCGCACATAAAACCAAAAACGTAGTTTGCGATATAAAGCGTTTCAGTAGCTTTAGTAAACAATTCTTGAGGAAGAAGAGCCAATACAAGGTATACAGTATGCTACCTATGGTTTGTAAAAATTAAAATGAAGCAGAGTATACATGAAGTTGCGTTTTTGCAACGAAACCGGTGTACGATCCTAGTGGTAATGGCGTTTGGCAAAACAAGATTTTGGAAGCAGGGACTAAAAGTTGAAAGTGCTATAAAAATTGTCAGTCATAAGGTCATAGTTATCATATGTTTTGGAGAATAGAGTGTTGATTTGTTTGTTTTATCAATGTACTGTAACTTGGCTAGGCAGTTTTGTATTACAGAATCGCATCTACACCAAGTTTTTATAGAAATTAATAAGTTAATTTGCGACTCAATCCAAGTGCATGTGAATCGCGCAGTGTATGGTACGCTGTAAACTGTGTGCTCTGAAACTCAAACACAGCTGCTCCTTTGGATGGTAGAAGAAACTTAACTTGACAAGCTTTACTACATCACATCGATTTCCTTTTGGTGTTCTCAAATTCGGAAATCGCTTGTTGATGATGCAGGTTTATAAATACCTACCCGAACAGGCTTTTTACTGCAGGTTGCAGAGTCAAGAATCACGTTTGCAGAAAGGGAATTCACCATACGCGAAACGAAAGGGATTTCAGGTTTAGAGATAGTGTTTGTTTAGTAACCGCATGCTGCAGCTATCGAGACGCTGAAACCATTCAGAATCACCACTGTAATGAATTTCGAGCTTGTTCAATATAACTGTTATAAAGTAAAGATGTTATCCCGTCGATATCAATTGAAAATGTTGCCGACATTTTCAAAGGTACAACCGTTTGGCTACGTTATACTGGCTTTTCGATAGCGCAAGCAAATGGTTGCTTCAGTTTAGAACAGTGATTCTCCACGTTGTCCAGATGGACCAACGGCGGCCCACCAGGAATTTTTAGTGGTTCGCAGAGAGCTTCATAAATCGTTGATGAAAAGTTCTTGAAAATTCTAACCTGTATTGTACAATAATTTACGTAAAAACATTTTGAAATCAAGGATGTGTTTGTTGCACCTTGCACCCCGATAATCAACCTTCATCTGCCGGAAAGTGTTTCTAAATAATAATTAAAAAAAAAAATTTTTGAGAATTATCCAATTTTTTGGTTGTTGGGTTTTCTAGGCCTGTAAATTGAAATCAAAAGCAGTATTTTTCTGAAACTGAGTCTGAGGAAACTGTGAAGTCTCATGAATAAATGTGAAAACTTATGGCCAAGATGAACATCATTGTCAAAGATAACAACAAATACCTACTTTCAATCTTTCTCGCTTTGATTTTGCCTCACTTAAGATGAGACGAGTAATAATATATAATAATCTGTACACTATGAATTCATCAAAAGTTTTCAAACGTATCTGAACGATTGAAAATTTGGGATCAGATATACTCGCTGCTGCGTTCACCCATCAACACACAATTCCAAAGAAGCTTCGTGAGTCTTTATTTGGGCACTCTAGAGCTTTTCACTGTGTATTGCACTGAGTTTTTATCTGATTTTTCACATCAGCATATCTTTTGATTTTTCTTTGCTGATCAACATCAGATAAACCTGAGGATGATGCAGACAGATAAAAACAACTTATTCCGTGAATTTTTTGCAGAGCATTAAACTTACCAAAACTACATATTTCCCTTCAATGACTGACTTACAATTATAACATTTTTTCTTTCATTCTGATTATGACATTTTCCAAATTTGGAAATGGGTTCTTTTTACTTCTTTGAAAGCTGAATTCCTGAATTTATTGCCTTCATTTCTCACTTGCAATATTTTTAAATTTCTCTACTTGCTTTCAACACTCTTTCTGCTTCTGCGTCAGTTTGGATTTTGTACGTTACTTTTCTTGTTGCATTTGTTGTGGGATTAAGTTTTATTCAAATATTCGTATTTCAGATTGACCAGAAAAGATATTTTGGATTAAATATATCGTGTTTCGTCCATCTTGTAACACTGGGCAAAACGTTCACATTGGAAGCATAAGCAACTAACTGAATTAATCTACGTAAATAATTAGTAACTGGAAGGTCCATGTATAGTATGACGTTTGCCACAGCTACGTTTGCCAGGGTCCCGGCCAGACAGAGGGCATGCGTAACATAGATGACGTTGTGTAAAAGTGTAGGAACTGAACATTCAAATTATTTCAATTATATTGTCTCAAGTTATTTTAATTTTGAAGTGAATGCTTCTCACTTTAGACGAAGTTTTCACCTTTAGCAATACAAAAAACTGCCTTTACGTCAATAGAATTGTTTTGATCAAACTATGTTCATTTTCAGTGTTGGTGAATATCTATTGGTGTTTTCGCGATACATCTAGTGTATCCAAACTGCTTCAGCTTTTCCGTTGCGTTTAGCTTACTGTATCAGGTCAAGATTTCTGGTGAGCAAGAATCACAGCATTCCTTATTTCTCTAATTGTTTTTCTTCACGTTACAAAACACACGCTGGAAAAATGGAAACCTCAGGTACAGCTTGAACTAGAAATAGTATTTTTGCGTATGCAGCAAACAGATATGTGACACAAAACAAGTGAAGTTTAACAACAATTCAATGCATTATTTTCTCATTGCTCTGCGCAAACGGAACGTACCTTATTTAGCCGTCAGTTCAATTTAAGTTTAGGGATTTCAACAAAGAAAAAAACAACCAAATTTTCATTTCTTTCTGAAGAGGATTTGATATTCATTAGTGAAAAATACGCCTTCGTAGCGATTTACGTTTTTTTTTTGTTGTTATTTTTCCATTATGCTCGTCGTGTGCTGTGCATTCTGCATTTATTTCAGAGAAAGATCCCTTTTCACAGCATTCATTGGTTACAATGGATAAATTGAAAAGGTGAGTGAAACCTGTTTTCTTTTCTTCCCCTTACCCAGGCATTCTCTCGTCTCTTGTTTAATTTCGTCATTATCTGTTTCGGATACTCTTGTTTTTGTCAACTGCACTGTATGACATATTCAAAACTGAATGTTTTCATTCAAACTAATGGACTGCCGTTGTAGCGCGTTACAAGACCTTAATTTCGTTAGTTAATTTCAATCAATCTCCAACTTTAGTGTCACCACTACTTCAAGAAGCTTTTTGATCATTTACTGTAATGTTAGGCGCTTGGTTGCGCAATTGCTCTTCCATGTAAACTTACGTCACTTTTTATAGAAATCAAACTCACTCCGATGCTGTTATCGAAGCAGGTGGCCGCAAGTTCAAAATCCACAAATGCATATTTGCAATCTACTCTGACTATTTCGACAAAGTTTTCACTGTAGAGGTAAGAATGACATAGTTTCACTTATGTTTGTCATTATTCCCCACAAAATATCTTATAGCAACAAAAGTCTGAGTAAGTAGTAAATGGTGTCCAAAGCCAGGCTATAGGCTACGTTGCCACGAAAAACAAAATATGACATGGTATGATTGCGTTCGCATGGAAACAAGAACGAAGGTCTCTCAAGAAACAACGTTTTAAATCTTCAGATGCAAGAAAAGTACAACAACGCGGTGACTCTCGAAAACACTGGAGCAGATGTCATGGAGTGCATTGTTGATTTTATTTACACAGGAAAACTTGACATTGACCGTCAAAACGCTGTTGAGATATTAGTGGCAGCGGACTACCTCCGCATTGAAAGTAAGTCGTACTTTTTTTCCAAACATATGTGGATGAAGTTAGAATATTCTCTGTACGGGGAATAAATATTACTAGAATTCATCAGCATTTAAGGCTCATGATTTAGCAAAATGAAACTCAGTTTGCACCAGAGTACATCACAGCAGCGTTCGACCGGAGTCCGAAGAATAATTTTGAATAACATTTTGAGGTTTGGTTATATTCTGAATGTTGTGATTGTGGTTATTATCTTAACGTAATGAAAAGAAATTTGTATTGTCAATCCCACAGGTTAGAAAAAAAGCATTCTTAAACGCCCCGTAGCTATGTCCCGATTTGTGTTTCTTTAGTAGAAATGAGGTCTTCTTAAAAAAACAATACGTGTTGTTTTACTTAGCCACACTATATGATCAGCCGAAATTGCCTGGACATGGACCATTTGCAGCTTGTAAAAACATCTGAATTTTTACTTGGGCTCAATTCTACGTTCTGGGTGTGAGTGTTGTGACAACAAAGACATTGCTTGCATGTTTCCAGTATCTCAAATGATACGATTCAGGCCGATTAACTATAAAAATCTAATTCAAGTTTTAAAAATATCCTAAAAAGAAACCTGAGAAGCTTTTTCGATTCTCAGCATTATACAACTTGACTAGAAGTTCAAAAAGTGTGTTTTAAGCAACTTAAACATTAGCGCACATTACACCGGGTTTCCTAAATGGTTTCTGTCAAAGACCCGCATTTGTGAATTTGTTTTTCCCGAACCATAACCTTGTGTCGAAATAACTTTCCAGCCATTGAGCGCGGACAGACAGAACAAGGACAAAATACTGTCACTTTAATTTCAGGTTGAAATTATTGCAAAAATTTATTGTAACAGTACACATGCTGCGCGATTCATGCAATGCGTATGTTCGAAAGTTTTTTATTTTCTTGTCATATCCTCACGGACATCCTGTGCAATGGTCACGGACCGTCAGTCAAACGTAGAGACCATTTTGTGAAACGTCGTTTATTTATCAAAAAAAGAGTTGAGATAATGGAACTTGATGTAACTGATATAGTTGCATAACGAATTCCCTCCTGTACTAAAATGCAGCAGGGTTGAATTTGACAGAAACAAAGACATATAGAAAAACGATAACGGTTACCAGGTGTTTGCATGGTTCGGCTTTAGCGACCAAAGGAATATTGAAAAACTGTAACGTATCAGAGTATAAGCGTTTATGTTGCAACATTTTACCTGAAATAACTCACAAACTATAATGTATAACCGCACACCGCTGTCAATATATTCTTATAAACACGCTATATCACTTACGCATCCTGTAGCCTGTTGCACTGCTATTGTTGTTTGTAAAGTCACTGCACATTTGATAGTTTGTTTTGCTTAGTTGTTGCTCCTGTGGGCGTTTTGTTTTCCTATAGAAAGTGGGCGGCTGGGTTCAAAATCTGTTCAGTTAAATTTAAAACCACCAGGATGGGCTTGAATTTAACTTTCCACCTGGATGTCTAGGTTGAATTATGAAATATCCCGTTTAATTTTATTAAAGATACAAATTCAGCATTAAATAACTACAATAAATCGAATAACATAAATATATCGTCCAGTTATTACAGTGTTCGCATGCGCTCATCAGGTGAAAAAGTGCGCATAGCGGATGAAACAAACCATTTTCAATCGGACATTCGAAATGTTGGTAGGACCCCTTTATCAAAACATCGGTTCACAGAAATAGGTGAAGAAAAATTTATATAAAGAGATTCAAATTTTGGTTTTGGAATTTAGCCAAAGACCACAGTTTTCTGGCAATGTAACTATGTACAGCATTTCAAATTGTATTTTGTAAACATTCGCTAAAATCTGATGATGTAATTCTTTTTTCCATATCGCTAAAACTTGCATTGGATTCTGTCCAACATGACTGCATGGTGCAAGTGAAACCTTAAAGTCTTAGCATGCCTACGTTTTTCTTATTTTTTGAACGATAATCATTTAGGTCATCCGCTTCACTATGGCATCATTTTAAGGATGTCATTATCACCTGCAACTCTTTTTTAGTTGAAGAAGTAACAATGCTATTCCGCATGTTTCAACAGAGATAATTGAGATCGGAACTGAGTACTTACTGGAAAACACCGATGTTGAAAATTGTCTCAGCTCATGGTTGTATGCTTCCACATACGATGTAAAAGATCTCGCCCAAAAATGTTTGTCCATATTTGGAGAAAACTTGATGAGCGTTGCCCAAACCAGAGAAATGGAGCAGCTGGAAAGTGATGAATTTTTACTGATTGTGGAGAGTAGCAAAGAGATGGTAAGAAATTGCACCTAAACGTTTATACGACTCATGGAATACGTATGAGATAGTTTAGATCAGATGTCGGCAACCTGCGACCCGCGTGCCGGATACGCCCAGCCAAGCAAAATCATCCTGCCCCCAACCCCTTTACCAATTGTAGTAACTGTATGGCTCGCCTAGTGGTATTATATTTTATGAATTTTCCCTCCTTACAACTTCTTTCATTGCATAATTATGAGAAATTGCACCGTGCTATAAATGTACTGTTTGTCGTATTTTGGGCTTTCGTTATGAACTGTGAAAATCATGAGCTAATGTGATTAAAACTCCAAAAATTCCTAAGTTTCAACAAAATCGTAAATAACAAAAGGAACCGAATTTTTGGTGGAAAATTAGTACGGCCCGCCATACCTTGCATAGATCGTTTTCGGCCCACCACTAGAGAAAGGTTGGCGACCCTGGTTTAGATGAACGTGATCCAAGGATTTGCACAACGTTCCTATTGTACCAGATGGACGCATCTCTTATTTGAGCATTTTAGGAAAAGAGACTTTTTCGATTTATCTAGAAAAATCCGGTGACAGTATGTGGGCGCATCAAACTCTGCTTCACATTGATTAATTATTCATTTATTGGCGTGCATGGGGAATGATTTTTTTTAATTATTCTTGTGATTTGAAACTTTTCCGAAACACCAAGCAACAGTGTAAACTTTTATTTGTATGATATTTGTCTGAAAACAATAACTGAAAGCTAGTGATTGAATTGTTGTTTTTTTTGTTGGTGCCTGGAAGTTTTGCTTTGATTTCTTGAGAAGAGTGTTGCTGCGCAACGCCATGTGACGATGAATTAATCGCCAGCCACGACTACTAGCTCGAGAAGCAGACACCAGGCTTTACTTTTCTGCAGAACCTTCTTTCAAATTTAATATCTCACACTTAACAGTTCCTTGGCAAAAACTCCACCTGGCACTCAAATGCCGGTCAATCACTTGCATTCAACATCAAGAGGTTAATTTGCCTATTTTAGCAATCGATCTCATCGTTAGTTTAATCAAACGGTTACGTTTATTTTGCACGGTTGGCTTGCTTCCCTCTATTATCGGAATACTCCCTCCTGTGTGGCAGTTGCAATATTCACATTGCAAAAGTACATCGTCGTTTTGAAACAAATGCAAGTCATGTCGGAATCGTTTACTACCAACATTGCATAAAAGTTTTGAAATGTTACCGAACGTATTTTCCTAGTTCATTACCTTTTATTTGAAAAAAACAGATTTTGCTTCACATAAACTCAACACCTTTCAAAATTCCCCTACGTCGCATTTATACAAAAGTGTATCATTTTCACAAATTTTCTGACTGAAGATGGATTAAGAACAATCCGAAACGTCTCGAAAATAAAACATGTATAGTTTTTTGAAGGCTTTTTTAGTGTTGATGAAAAGGTTGTATCGTTTATCTTTTTTTTGTTTGTTTGTTTCAGCATTTACAACTTTGCAACACGTTATGTGCTTGAACAATGGTTTGAGGTATATTTAGAGCGATCTATAACCAGTAATGATATGCTGAACAACTGTGAAAAATATTCACTTTATTATCATTGCATTGCTTCAAAAAATTATTTGATGTTGATCATCTTAGCTAACATGAATTACTGCCAATTTTAGCGAAAATCTGAGGAACACTTTTTGTCTGCTGCCACTATATGGGCAAAGTTCGACTTGAACAGGAGGAAGCACACATTTCAAAAAATATTTGAAACCTACGACATCACGAAACTTTCTACAGAATTGTTGAGCAACTTAGCTAATGAGGTAAATTGTGAAGTGTAACTTAACAAAAGTAGATCAAGTCATTTTGTTGTACCAGCAGCAATTTCAACGTTGAAGTCAAAAAGATTTGAATTTTGCGCGGTGTATATGAAAGATATAATACTACCAGTACGTTTGCGTACTTCCGATTTCTTCTTTTGATGTTAAACTCACGCCTAATGCGGAAAAAGATTTGAAATGTCGGTGTTTATTTTTCCTCAGTTTTATTCTGCTCAGTAAAACTCCGAATTAACTGGACAGCATTTGATTTGCTTTTTACCAGGAGATGGGGTGTTTTGCAACTTCGCCCCTTCCGGGAATGGACTGTATTTCGCAATTTTACCATTGTATTCTAAGTTTGAAATGAATTTAAAGGTTCATGTAATGGTGTTAGACCCGAATGTTTTACCTGTATTTCAAACCTATATTTTACAGTATTTGACAAACATTTTTACACAGCCGCTTGGTCTCTTGTCTGAATTCATGATGAACAAAATGATGCTGGAATTGATTTCCAGATTGTCTGGTGTGCAAGGTAATCTACTCGAAGCATCCACAGTTATTGCAAAGATGGAAAAAGAGAATCATTTCTTGGAAAGAAAAGCGTGTAATTTGATAAAGGAAAACAAGCGGTTGGCAAACGTGTTGCGAAAGACCAAACGCGAAGAAGAAAAATTACACTACAGGTGCCTTCAGTCAACGTCACAGATAAAGGAACTTTCGGAGGAAATAAAACAACTCAACGTAGAAAATGAGCGACTTGAAGGAGAAAATAAGGCACCGCCAATATTGCTGGACGACTTGCAACAAAGAATAGAAAAACTTGTCCACGAAAACAAAATACTTTTATCAAAACACTTGGCCATCAATCAAAGCTACGAAACTTCGTTAAAACTAATCGAAAAACGAGAAGCGACAATCGGACAACTGGAATCAAGAATTAGAAACCTTACTCAGCAGAACACTTTTGTAAAAAAGAGGCTCGATTGCGAATTAGCTGAACAATTTCACAGAAACTTGTTAAACGCTCCGGTTGTCCACGATTTAAGGTCCAATGTCGAAAATGTCCTCCATGCTGTCAATGACGAGAAAAAACTTCCACCTTTTGGGGAGGTTTCTATTTCAGCCAGGAAGATAAACTCTTTTTCAATGAAAAGTTAAAACACGTACTTGCAGTTCTACCCTTTTTCTTGTAATGAGTTGACAGCATTTTTCACTGAAAATGTTTTGCCAGCTTGGCAATAGAAAAGACATTCGTGCTTAGTCGTAGCAATTTTTAGTCGCTTCTACATCTCTTTCACGATGATTTATGAGTAACTAGACACGTTCCACGGTTCTCTGTCTATTGACCGATTATGATATAACTTATTTGTTTCTATGGTTGATCAAACCTTTCCGTATGGATAGATTAACACAAAATTAAACCAAAAGAATCAAATAATTTTTGTTTGTTAGTATACGCCTTTTGCCAAACGAATTGAATTTCAAGTGATTTCAGGTCCACAAAAATAATTTGTGTTGAAACCTTTCTGAAATGATCAGCAACATAACAAAAAGTTATCACAGCTTTTCATGTAAGACTCAAATAAATTTTTATGTGGTATTCGTACAGTACGTTCAATGCTTGAAAAAATCAACACTCCGTAGTTTCAACATGCCACATAATTAGGTGCAGGTCAGTATATCAACGGGTGGATTCGGGAGCAGTGTCCCCCAAATTTATTTGCCCCCAAGTTTCTTGTGCTCATAAAAATTTGTTTCAAACATACAACAAAGATAAAAATCTTGCCCTCCTCAAAATGTACTTTTTCCCCCAAACCTCAAAGCCTTGCTACGGCCCTGACTACGTGCCTTTGCGTAAATGTTGTAACATGCTTGGAACAGAGACATTGTAACTACAAAATGACCCGTATTCGTAGGACAATTTCTTTTTTGACGAAAAGTGACTGCACTTTATCTTATGGCTTCGATTTGATTTCTTTTCCGACGTCGCTGATAACACGCGAGTGAGAGCACATGAGTTAATATTAATCAATTCTTTTGTTACAACTGTAATCTGGCCAAATTTCCACGTTAGCGTTTTTGGATATGTCACCATTTCCCTGAAATCAACATTCGAGAGACTAGACCACGTTATCACTGTCCACGCAAGCACTCGTACGTGTTTGATATTCCTTTATAATGGTTGGAAAATTTTAAAAATAACCAATTCTTTATGGTGTTTCAGTTTGATCAAAGTTAGCGTTATGGATATGTCATCCTTTGCGCCCGCAGTTGATTGAAACTTGATGCTATCAGTTTTTGGCCTTACCTCGCCAAAATAATTTTGACACTGCTGTAGGTCTTGCATTTTGTCTTGTTCTTCTCGGTCTTGAAATCAGCTCTCACGTAATTATGCGTTAGTTACCGTTTCATCACATGATGCACTAAAATAGAGTTTTGCGAAACATAGAAAATTTTGAATGATTGCATTTTGTAGCATATTTTCTAAGCATTTTCATACGAAACTGAACTGTGCAGAATAACGTGGGCGAAAGACAAATAATGTTTACGGCTTTAAAGTCCTATCATTGCCGTCATGGGCGTCGGAAGAATTTTTTCCAGGGGGGGCCAGTAGGGGGATTTCCCAAACTTTTTTTCAGGGGGGGCAAAAGTGGTGAAATTTGGTTTTTGCCCAACGAAATTAAAAAAACAACCCTTTTCGCTAATAATTTTAAAATCCATGGGGGTCCAAGGCCCCTCCCTGCCTCCCCCTTCCGACGCCCATGGTTGCCATAGGAGTAATAATTTGTAAAAGTAGAAACAAGCTTTGTAAACATGAAGTTATTTGTAACTCATTGTTCGAACATTAAATGAAAAGCTGAGTGCTTTTGCAATCGGAAAGCCCTAGCGGCAAGCGACCAAATCTTTGCAGTGTGGCAGCAAGCAGTAATATAAATCACCAGACGAGATCACTTTATTGTTGCTTTTTCGTGCCACATGTACATGGGTGCTATTTTGACAAAGTTTGGGAACAATTTTTTATCCTTGGCAGGAGGTTGATTGACGCAACTGGTTTTGGGGACGCCATTGGACGTCAGGCGCTTAATCGAAGCTTGGCACCAAAAGTGTTACTCATTGTCTTCTACAGCATAACGCTTGTTACAGCATAATGGGTGTTACAGTATATTGTTGTCGCCTGCACATTAATCGATTTTTACGTCACCCATGCTTGTTCCGTGCAACATATTATAAGCGCCTCGCACATAACGTACAGGCTTACCACGCCACCATTACCTTCTAGCTGCAAATTGACGCAAGCAAACGCAAGTCGATTACGCGACGTTAGCGACTTGTTGCACGCCATATTTGTCGTTGTGACTGATCCGATTTGTGGTTGTTCTGGACTTGCAAATGGCGTTGTTAATTTCGTACCAGTCTTGTGATGAAAACCCGGTGGGCATGTTGCTATTGTACTTTTCGGTCTGACGCTGTCCATTGCGCAACGTTGTTCATCATGTGTAAATACAATGAGTATAAAACTATGTGTATTACTTCATGGGTCGCCATAACGGACGAACGTGTCAACGAGCTAGTTCTCTTTCAGACTGCTTGTCTCTTACCGACTAACAAAGTTTGGGAACAACTTTAAGAGAGTTAAATTTTTGCAATCCAAACTAAATTCCATTTTTGCCAAAGAAAGGAAACCACAAATGGGTAGTTGAAGTTAACCGGCATGAGAATCTTGAACCACCAGCATTAGCAGGTGCACCCTCTTACGATCTAACACGGTTTGAACTCGCGAACGTACTGTAAACATTCATAGCAGTTGTAAAGTTTCAAAGTTTTTCCTCAAACAGTGTGTTGTGTGTTGCTTTCAAAACGTGACCGAAGCAAAGATTGCAAAGGAAAGAGGTAGGTTTGCACATAAACGGTTGCTATACGTGTTGGATGAAGTGTGTATATACTACAAATGTATTACGTGGATTGATTTAATTCCGTATCGCTACTACAGTGGAAAGTGTCAAATCATGAAGTATTTCTGCTATGTATTACATTGTTAGGATTTTGTTGCGTTCACAG
>JGI24158J21664_10006532_pt1 | contig 15382 bp, 7 predicted proteins | sample Ectturendosymbi3_FD_21664 | JGI IMG/M metagenome (IMG submission 21664) | reverse complement strand
GAGGCCCTTGTGAAATTCGAATTTCCCTTGCAACGTTAGAGCTTGGCTGTGAAACCCCAGCAACGGTTAAGCACTGAACATAAAATGCAAAAACTCTTAAATGGCAGCATACAGTAACGCCAGGCAAACATAAAACTGACATAATGAGAACATAGTGTGCTGTTTCTGTCACCAGGCATAGACTACTGGCTAGAAACTTTCTTCCAGTGGTGTTATAACTAGGGCCATTTAAAGTCATAAAAGTCTAATTTTTTCTGTGGTTCAGGAAGCTATGAAACGAATGTTAAAACAAAAATCGCACCCCTATGAAGTCTATATCAAAAGTTACAAAGTCATAAAAAGTCAGATTTTCCATGTTAGGTCGTAATGTCATATTTTACATATTTTCAACATAATTCAATAAGGAAACCATTGAAACTATCCCAAAATATCGGTGAAACTACTACATCGATAGGTCTAAGCTGCATCCTGCAAATTGAACCCACTTTGGCACCCTGCGATGTTAGCAAAGACGTAGGTGAACCAAGTTATTTGGATGAAATGTAATGCACTACCTAAAATGCATGTTCTTGCTGCCCCAAAGAAACAAACCAATGTCCAGCACGCTTTCAAGTTGCTTCAAAGTTCAAACCATACTGTATGTTTTGCTCATGTTTTGAGCTGTTTATTTTAGTGGGGCTTCAACAAACCATGGGGTTACCATCTTTTGTGCCTATATTTTCGTTGATATATTTTCGCTTCTTTGTACAGTAGTTGTATACGTTCTAGCTCAGTCATTTTTGTTTGGTCATATAAAGTCTTTTTTTTCTGAAAAATTAAGTCATATAACCAATTTCTTAAGTCAAAAAATGGCCCTAGTGGTAACAATACAGTATTTATTGTTGACGTTTCGAGAGTCTACGCAAATTCTCTTCCTCAGAAGATAGGCAAGAATCAAAATCAAAGCGAACACAAACACTGCATTTCTGAAATCAAAAGTACACGAACAAAAGGATAAAAAATGCCTTAGAAATACCAACATTCTAAACTATCTCCCAAGCTTTCACAATTCCAGAAAATTTGTGGTTAAATACCATCATTTACGAAATTTTCGGTCAGATGGCCTATCTCAAGATGAATCTGGTAAGGAGATAATTAACCCAGAGGGCAAAGAAAAATTCAAATAAGGCTTCTTAAAAATGATTAGAATTTAAAATTTCACCTATAGTTTTTTGAAAGTTTCTGCAAATGTCAAAATTGCTATGCAATGTTTTGAAATTTTCGATGGGGGGCAAATACCCCAAATTCCCCCCCCCCTGGTTGCGCGCCCGGTCTGTTGCGTTTGCTAAGTGATAATTGTCAGGTAGATTTGAATTTCCGGTTAATGAAATTGTTTGAGAAAAACGTATATTTCAGTAGTGAATTGCCGGAGCTTGTGTTGTGATTTAATCATTTTATTATTAGCTTGTTTGCTTTCTCTGCTCTTGTTTTAGCATTTCCACGTTTTACCTGCTAGCATTGCTTGCAGGTTGAAGGGACTGACCATGCGTAGTTTTGCGTAAAATCGATTTCCTATTAACATTTTTCTGATAGATTCCTTGCTTATCTAACGTGTAGCGAGTAGCCAATACGTTTTGAATTATGTTTAAGCAGCTATCTCCATAAAGTGGGTGGTTTAGACGATCAGCGAAATGTTTTTTCATCGGTGTCGGTTACACCTCGTGAAAAGTCGAAAATTAGTGTTGAGTCTTTGACACTGTCCAACTAGTTCACGTTTTGTCTCATGGCATACCTCCAAAAAGTTGCATTTCTATTGCCACAAAACCACATTTGTATTTTTGCTGGCTATGAAAACAAACACTTCATTTTCACAACCTTTCATAAGATTTCATTCATGCTATTGGGTTTGGGCGTTTATTTTTACCATAAGTAAGCATCTACTTTCTTCATTTACTCTATCTGAAAGTTTGTGACCTGACTGTCAAAGCGCTAACTTGTAGTCTGAAGAAGTTCAGGGTAGTGAATTCTGTGATTGAGCGGTATACACCCAACATTTGCGAACAACCCTTCTTCGAATTCCATTGCGTACAAAGGGCCATAAAGACTTATGTTGCGTGTTTTAAAGATCCCTTGGCATGTTATATCAATTTTCATTCTGAGGACGATAAGAATGCCTACATCCTTTTCCTATTTGAAAAGAGCTAAGGTATGAAATGCCTCTTTTCCTCACTACTTTTCCTTTCTTGACTGTGAATAAGATCTTACAATGTGACAGTTATTCCTTTGCAAACGAAAGTAATGTTGCTGTTTTTCAAAATGTACGACATTATTTGGAAACACCCGCTGAGGCTCTTGACATGACGTGGGCGTCTTCTGCTTGGGTATTGGACCGCCACGAAAATCAGCAGCGCCTTTTTTTCTGAACTTTTCCGGGCTCCTATCAAAGAGAGACAAAAAGCATTTATGAATATTCAGATAGACCGCTTAGCACTGACGTCGATGTGGTATGAAATGTTATATTGGGAGAGGCGAGAGGTATAAGCGCTTCCCACACAAGCTAGCGAGATTCTTGCGGTGATTAGGTTGCAATCATCAAAGAAGACATTGCCCATGATGGTTATACTCAGTTGCTGCGCACATTAAGCAAAGAATGCTTCTAAAAACGGTTCGACGCACCTCTTGTAGCAGTCAGCAGATGTAAAGACGCCGATGAATCAGTGTACACACCAGTTTGCATTTGCTCTCAGATATACCTGTATTTCATTATATTTTTGAAAACAGCTTTCAAAATTATAACTTTTCTTTGACCAAGAACACGATTTTACTTTTCCACATCAAGGCACAATGATCAGCGTGTATGCAGAAGCGCACCTGCACAGTCTGCGCCGAACTGAAAAGTGCAGGCAATTGGGCGTTGGCTCTTTGCAATGTTTTCTGTTTATTTTCAGGTCAACGAAAAATGGCTTGAACTACGCAACGAAAAAATGCACAAAACTGATTTACGCTATGCTGCTACCGTAAAACATACATGTGTGAAATATTCAGCTCAAAATAATTACACTTTTACAGTTGCTGTAGGCATGTTATAGGAAATGTACTCAACAACTTTTAATTTCTTGACATCTAGGAGTATTCGCTTTTATGCTTTTACCAACTTCAAATGAACATTTGTATTTTCCATCGCCAACCAAATCGCTGTAACACTTGTCAAATCAGACTTGAAAACTTGATAATAATGTTAAGATCCCAGTTCAGAGCGATTTACATCTTTTCAAGCACACAAACCGACGAAAAGCTCCAGTCCACAATGGTTAGGTAAAGAAAGCAAGCATAAGCATTCGTTACAAAAGCGTCGACAACATTAGGTGTATGTATTTAGTTATCTATTGCAGTTCACTTTAATTAAAAGTTTCAAGATGTGGCCAAATGTACTAATCTCAGCGGGGTACGTAATAAACATTATAAAAAATGTTCACTGCAGTTGAGTGTATCTTGCTGCTAAGTCTTTTATACTGTGTATACTAGTTATACAAGGTGCACCCTGTACCACCTGTTTAGTTTGTACATGGGTCGACTAACAAAGAGAAATGTTTGTTTTTGTAAGTAACACCATCGGTCAAAACACTTGATATCTTCAAAACTGCATATGATTCAGTGATGTAGTCGAGACCGTAACTTTCGGGACCGAGACCGAAACCTGGTTAAAACATCGACACCGAGACTTGATCAAAATTCTCGAGACTCGAGGCTTCAAAATTTGTGCATATTTCCGAATTGAAAAAAAAAATGTCGTCATCACTTTTACGATAAGTTTTTTTCAAATTTCTTGCATTTTTCCGACCTGTTTTGTTTGTTTCATACCTGCAAATACAACAAACAAAAAATCGTTGATTTATAGAAATTTTGCTATATCATTTCTTTGCAATATTCAAAGTCTCGAGACCTTGTAGCCTTTGAGACTGAGACGAGACCTGAAACCTTCGAGACCGAGACTCGCAAAAATGGGCCTCGATACTCGTCTCGAGACCGAGACCAAGTCTCGAGACTCCATCACTGTCATGATTGTGAGCAGTTTGTTTCAAGTTTAGGTAGTAAAAATGTACACCTCTTTCATTGTGGATGATTTGCGGCTCGAGAGAATCTTTTCGAGGTTAACTGGCGAACTGCTCTTTGCAAAAGGCACCTGTACTTACATTGCCATAAAGCAGCACCAAACATTTCAGGCAACCGTCTGCAATCGGACGCTTGTTGCAGAGGCTTTCATTCACCGAACCAAAAAAATGCTGCTTTTCTTGGCTGTGAAACTCCAGTTGATTGTTGCAGACCTGCGTATTTCTCTGACATCCTTTTTCCAAGCTGCACTTTAACCTAGGTGGAGCGACGTCTTTCCCTGCAAAATCAAATGATTAGTGGTTACCGAGAAGGTTAGAGGGGTAGTGATACTTGGCCACTGCCAGCCGACAGTATAAAGACAGACGTGAATCGCTCTTCAACAGGATCAAATGAAAATTTTTAAGTCATTGATTTAGCTGGTTGCTGAAGATACTTTGTGATGTGTCATGCGCGAATTATTACATGATCATATCTTAAGTATTGCTGTACCTCCTTCATTAAATAGAATGCAACTGCTGAGAAATGAAAAACTCAATAAATGATACACGTCTGGCGTATACAAATTAAGTCGTGTATTCAAAAATTCAGTTGTTCTACGCATCTGCGCATAATTTGCATGGTTGAACTTCTGTTTAAAACTTGTTGAAACAATAAGCTCACAGATCTAACAGAGTAATTGGCGCTCTCCTTACTTTCCAGTGTGAACACCATTATTTTCATCCTTATGCACCAAGCTGTGGACGGTTAGAGATCTAGCTTGGCAGAAGCCTTTGCCACAAACCGAACATTCAAACGGCTTCTTTTTGCTGTGGGTGTATCTGAAAATCAAAAAAGATGTCGATCAACATGCAGTTAATTCATTACATGATTTAATGCTGATATTACAACCTTTTATCTTCCTGATGTTGTTGATTGCGCACGTTTCCTCATAATGTGTAAATCCCTTTAACTCCTGTGCCGGTCACTATAGTGGCCACTATAGTGGCTGCCGAGGTTGTGATCGGCCATAACTCCTGTACGGATTGAGCTAGAAAGTCAGTGAATAATAAACTGCGAAAATGTTTTGGCTTGACTTTTATTCTCAAATTTTGCAAGCAATCGTACTTCCTTTAAGGTAAATTTGAACAAAATTTTGTAAATCGTACCGCAGATTTTGAGTGTGAGATGATCAGAACAGGTAAACATTGGATGGAAGATTTGCCAGCCAAGCTGCTCGCAGGTGAATATTTTGTGCAGGCTTTGAATTTGAAAGCCAACGGTTGCGCAACTTTATGTTCATGGACAGACTACTTCTTTGCAGCAAAAACACAATCTTGAATCCTCACAATTACTAACTACTCTCAAACTTCTAACAGAATGGCCAAATCTGATAACGGGCCTTCTCCAGAAATGAATTGACGCTGTTTATTTTTATGCAAAAAAGGTGGCCTCGAGTTTGAACATTTTGCTGGTGCGGTTACAAGAAATGCACAGAGAGGAAAAAGATGATCTTATTTCTTTTATCCACAAATCGGTTACAGGAGTGCATTATTTTGTAGCTAAACTTTAACAAAACCTATGTGCTTGGAAATTAATCACAAAACTATATTTCATTGCAAATAAAATGGCCACAAACACTTCTTTTTACGTAGTAGCTCCAAGCAAATCTTTGATATCACCATTCAAGGTAAATTCAGATTGTTTCCTTTCAGGTTTAATTTCAGTTTAACGCTTATACGTCTACTTCCACACGAAACGACTACATGCAGAACTTTGAGATGATATTTCTAAGCTTTAATAGGCCAACAGATAAAATTGTAAAACATCTGGCGGACGTTAATGGCGCCTGCTGAAGCTCTGCATTTTCAGCAGCAGCGTGTGCAGTACCTGTGATCGCGTAGATGATCCCGTCTGCGAAAAGCTCTTTTGCAGATGTCGCAAGAGTAAGGGCGTTCGTTGGTGTGAGTTCTTACGTGGATCATGAGGTTGTATGACTTGCTGAATCCCCTAAGACAATACTCACAAACGTGCCTCTTTTTGGAACTGTAAAGTAGCTTTTCATCTGATTTTCCACCATTGTGAAGAAATTGAAGAAACTTAACAGTGCTGGGATTTGGGTCACAGAGATTCAGAAAGACCCTTCCAGAATGCATGCCGCTATTTGCTGCTACGGTAATATCTGCACGAACTTTTTGTTGTTGACCCGGTATTTCGCCGTGACTTAAACCATACTCGCGAGCATTCTCTGTGCCATAGCTTAGAGTCAGCTTTGCTCTGTCACTTTCCGTTCCTGTAGCAGAAAGCTTTGTGACAGAATTAAACCCATGATGACTTCCGAAGGGCCATTGTGTTCCAAACGTGTTGTAAAGTGGATTTGGCAGAAATGGATAAAACATCCACGGATAAAGATGCGTTTGGTTGTAGCTGAAAGGAGCGTAAATGTTTGAGAAACAGTTAGTCTGAGATAAAAGTCTGCCAGCTGACGGCGGGGAAAAGGTAGACAAGTTTGGAGCTGAAAATGGAAAGATATAAGAAAGGTGTTTTTTTCCATTGTCGTATCCCAGAACGGAAAACGTAGGCAATTGAGGACGTTGTGAATTTAGCACGTCCACTTGCTTGGCACTTGGAACCATTCTGCCAATCAAGTTTTCTGTGGCATGAATCGATAAATTTCCCTGATCAGAAGACATTGTTTCTGCTTGACCACTTGGTCTGAACATGATCTTGCACTTGAAATGAACTGACGAAACCTCTTGGGGAACTTCTTGGAATTATCTATGGTGACCGTACAGTACTTTCTGTGCACTCAAGTCGACTGGATTTGTGACGATTTTTCTGCAACAATTTCAAATTCTTAAAAAATGTAAATCTAACCTTGTGCCGAACACCTGCCGGAAAAATTAGATACCGAGTCAAATGTTACCATCAGATTACAGAAACAGAAAGCTGTATTCTACGCTTTCACATTTAAGCCAAATGTTTCGTGTACATCGAAAATCAACACGTGTCTTCGATAAAACTGTTTAGTAATCTGCTTTCATCGCGCATATACTGTTTACAACCAGCTTTTATTGTCCCTACAGTCGATCGCGGTGGATGATCATGTACGTCGCTCACCTAAGACTGCCGTATAACGCCAAAATGGCGGAAAACTAAAACTGTATCAAAGGTATGCAGACAGATATTTTCTTCGACAGAGACGTGCACGGAAGTCAGACTGCTGATTTCTGAATTGAACTGTGATATCCCATTTACATATAACCCTCCGGCAAAGACTGCTTCGAGACTTGTGCATTTGTCAACGAATCATGTTTCGCAACTTTGCAGCAATAAAAGTTGCATTTGTGGTCATTGCAGCAGTCGCATCGCAAGTCGCACTGCACAAATTCATTTTTATCCCCGATTTTCTATTTGCGTGAAATAGAAATTGCATTTCCTTTCAAATTTAAAAAAGAACTCTTTGTGAAGCAACTTATTTATGACTAGTTTATTAAAAAACTGTTTTTTCTTGTTTCACTTCTTTACGAGATAATCGTAATAGATATCATGATCTGTACTATTTACATTTTTGCACGGAAAAACTATAAGACAGCTGATGATTTTCTGGCAAAGTTATTTGGGTCACGATTTGCAATATTTACTGCTTTTTCTACCTAATTCTTTTCTTGCAATGCCTTCATTTTGAGAAAGGGATATTTTGCAAAGAACGTAGTATCTCCGAAATGCAGGAAACGTTTATTAACGCAGGAGGAGGTATAAAAATATTTCTGTTTGATAGAAAAGCGAGAGCTTTTGTTGGGAAGAGTACTGTATTGCAGCTTTGCGGATTTTTTGTTGCTGCTGTTAGCTCCGTCGGCATTAAGCATAAATATAACTGTTTATTTGAAACCTTAAAATTGTATATGCCTGCAATGATTCTTGTGTGCTGCTCGCAGTAAGCAAGGCTCGGAAGATTTGCCGTTGATGTTAAATAATCAAGTCTAATTTTTAAATACGAAAAACAGTATTTTGAAAGCAGTATTTCAAGATGCGACAACAACAAGTGAAAAAGTCGAACCAATACCAATCATTTTTTTTTTATCTTTTGAACCATCTTAAATAAGCAATGCCGTCTAAAAATGGTAGAATCAGCGCAGTTCGCAAGAGTTTGATTCCTGAGAGCAAAATCGAACTCTAAATGTGGAATGAGCAACTTCCATTGTTTGCACTGAACAAATATGTTTCTTGGCACCACTAAACTGCCTTGCCATACTTATCCTCAAGGGCGATAATGAACTTAAAACTAAACTGCTTCCAAGAAACGCAAGACGTGGGGCTTTGAGAAATTTCATTGGAATCATTTTTTATTAGTAAGTGTGTAACACCTAAAGGATGACGCAACATATGCACATAGCAGCGTGCTTAGCACTAGGAGCAGCAAAGAGTCCTTCAGGTATTTACTGATACTTACTCTCAAGTTTTTCAGGTTATTACCGAAGCATCAGTAAAATGTGATGCTTACTTTAAGTTCTGTATGGACGGCACCCTGAGCAACTATTTGCTGCTCCCAGCGCTAAGAAGGCTGTTAGGCTCAATTGTTGCGTCATCCTTTTACTTTTGCACACAAACAAACAGTATTAAGTATAGTTTTTGTGTTATAGTACTTTCGTAATTAGAGGCTGACTCAAAGACAGATTTTAAGCGTGTAAGATCAGTAAATAACAGTTTTTTTCACAACCGAACCTCCTGCTTCGTGTTGTAGACTAGCTTCCAATTTAATGGTGGCATAAGTTTGAAGAACGACATAAAGTGTTGGGAAAAAATGATATTCGACGCTGTTAAGGATCTTTGATCCTGTTTCCCAGATATTATTTTGTAGTTGCACGTGATACACGCATCGAATCGATTTTTAAAGCGCCAACGTACTTATTTTACCTCGTAATGTATCTGGAACTGTTGATTTTTATGCTGGTTCCTTTCATAGAACTATGCATCCTCTTGGACATGTTCAACTGACAAACAAAGGTTTTCTTTTAACCATGGCAGTGATCAGATTTGGTTGAGATCATTCCGGCAAGAGCCAACATAAAGAGTGAGGCCACATTAAGTGAAAGACTAATCAAGGTCATCACTCAGTTGCAGCTGTGATGTGCCAATTGTAAACAGGGTGTTCGGCTCAATCGATCTTCCCCTGACGACGGATCTGCTTTGATCAAAAAATTTCTACCCCAACAAACTTTTGTCTCAAACTAATTCTACCCTAAAAATCTTATTTCAAAATACAAAGCAGTCTTTTCACGTTGCTTTCTTTGTCTTTAGCGTTGGTCTGCATCCTTTTTATGGGCAGATCGTGTTCGTTGTGTTTTTTCAGTAGATCTTCCGCAGCTAGCAATCAGTTGCCAATAAAAGAAATAAAATACACCGACAAATTTTCGATGCAAAACAATGAACAACATCAAACTGCAAATTTGGTGGATTTTTCTTGTCATCTAAAACTTTGTTGTTTTATTCAAAATTTAGTCCATGAACTCAAAAACGCGAGAAGCTATGCAGCTGATGATTCTTGCTTACAAAAACAAACCTCGAAACCAAACAAGCTTGATCGTCAGTGAATTGTGAATGGAAAAAGGGTTGAGCTCATGAAGCCTGATTTCACTCATACTCCGTTTCAAATTATCATGTGTCTGTCAATGTTATTTCGTTTGAAATTGTGAAAAAGTGCAAAGTCGCCTGAGAAATTGTCCGGCTATGCTGCACAACGGCTGTATCGCGTGCGTCTTATCAAAGTACCTTTACCGAAAAATCTTTTTAAGTTGCCTGGAGCTAAAAGTGATTTTACTGTTTTCGAGCTTTGCGCCTAAGGTCTGAACTGCTGTTGCGTTCACCAATACGCAGATGGATCTTGACAACAGAAAAGTTTTACTTTCACCAAAATGGCTTTGCAAGCACCGAGGGGGATGTCAAGAGTTGTCTCATAATCTTTCTATTGATGGTAAATACGCGAAAAAGTTTTTAAAAACCTCAAACGAAATGGTAGTCTACATTAAGTCAAATGATTGAGACCGGACAAGCGAAACACTCAGCTGGAATTGAAATTGGAATGAAAACGAGACGTTGTTTTATGAGAGACCTGAACTACTGATGCGAATCTTTCGCTTTTGAATTACGATTATTTTCAGGTTTTCAAACCAGTGATTATTTATTCGCGTCTAAACTCTTCTACGCGAAATGAAGGTGCGGTCATGAATCTACAAGTTTCTGGTGTGCTTCTGTAAAATGCATTGAGTGTAATTTTTATATCTGCGATACTGCTTGAAAAGCTTTTTGTAGAATCTTGCGTTCCATTGCCGTCAACAACTCAATGAAGTCAATCAGCCAACACAGTTTTTAAATTTTAGCAAATATTTGATACAATACAATTGTTAGCAGTTTTGTCTCAATTTGTAGTGGTAACCTACATATTTTTTAATTGTTAAGTTTTTTACTGAGAAACGATGATTGCACGACCATTGAGCAAACACCTGATAATATTCCTGTCCATGTAGTATGAATTAGGTTTAATTTTTGAATACATGTGAATTTGCTGAAAAATTGAACAGTCCGTCAAAAAAAAAAAAATTGAACAGTCCGTCAAAAAACAAATTGGACAGTCCGTCAAAAAAAAAATGAACAGTCCGTCAAAAAAAAAAAATTGAACAGTCCGTCAAAAAAAAAATTTAACAGTCCGTCAAAAAAAACATTGAACAGTCCGTCAAAAACTCCGGTGTTTATTGTGGGAAAGACTGACGATATGACGTTTTTGCAACTGCAGATCGTTTGTTTACTTGCTTTGCTGGTGCAACCAACTCGGATAGGGGAAGAATGACGATATTACATTTGATCTAAAAAACTTTCGGTCAAAAGCAACTTTTGTGAAATTTGTCTGTGGGTAAAGTAGTTTTTTGTTATATTTGCAGAGAATAATGAAACCAATTACGCCAAAATTGTTCCTCATGTCACTAAATTATTTTAGGTTGACTAACTCCCCAAATTTACTTCGATTGCTTGTCGAGAAAACAAATCACTAAGTTTTAAACTTTTTATTGGTACTTAAGACGAAGCTGAAAATAATTTACACTTCTTGCCTTACACGTCATTTTACTATAAATCCCGTAGGATACAGGCGCTACAAACAGTGAGCCTTTTCGTGTAAAGGTTACAGTTTCGTATGCTTGTGACAGCACGCAAACAACAACCACTCAGCATGAGTAATAAACTACTAATCTTTTCTGCTTTACCGCATGCCTACGATTTTACTAGTGGTGTGATTGACGGGACGTCGTGGTTTTGCTTTAGTTTGTAAAGACAGTCAAAAATAATATTTATAGGTTATAACCTGTTACCTGTAGGAAGCATTCAAATTACCTTAAGAAGCATTCAATCACCAAGAGCGCTTTGATCCATGTGAAGCATTTTGCTTATACGCCAAGTTAAAAATTTTATTTTTGGCAAATTACTAGATTGATTGATTGATTGATTGAATGATACTAGTGCGCTTCTCAGCATTTTCCTGACAGAACAACGTTGGCATCTGACGAGCAGAGGTCATATGGTGGCATTCGCTTTTTGGAATGCTAAATCACCAACGGTATTAAATATCGCGACAGACGGTGCCTTGTGAGAAAAACTGTGACTAAAGGATTAAGTGTGCTTTCTACTTTGCTCTCGACGTTATTGGTGTTCAAGTTCATGTCTTCGGCGTACGTGACCAGTCGAGACGGAATGCCTCCGCTCTATCGGGAGAGTGAAAACGCACTTCAAGCGCGCTGCATGCTTTGTTCGAGGCTGCGGCAGCAGTTCCAAAAAATTGAAAACAGCCGAAGTCGGGTCAACACTTATGTGAGTTCGTTCAAAGTGAATAATGAGCGCTTGCTCTTCATGTAATAAACCAGGCTGTAGCACTTATCCGGAGAAACAGCCGTTGCTTTAGTATAATCCTTAAATTATATTTCAATGCTTGATAAGAATGGGAGTGGTAGCGCCGCCAGGTTGTAAACTTCTGGTAATTTCGTGATTAATTTAAAACCTTTACCATTACTCTAATCAAAAAGAGCAAAAAACAGAAATTATCTCATTTTTCAAATACGGTGTTCATTGCAAAACTTTTCGCAATCGAAAAATGTATTTGCAGATCTAACATTGACTTGAAGTGGCAAATGCTGCAAACTTTTTCGCACAGTGTGCTTGGATATGGATGCACACTTGATAAAAGTAAAATTTATACGGTTTTGGGTTGTACCTTGGCTTGTGCATTGTAAGTCCAAGCAACATCTCTGACGGAAACTGTGAATTATCTGGACGTAGTCATTGGTCGAACATTTTATTATTCTCGCAAAATCAGAAAAAAAACTCGGCATACCTGCACGCGTTTTGATCTAACATGAGATATACGAGGATTTGGCCATTGACAACCACCGGTCTTGAACACTTTATCAGTGTGGACTGCCGGAACAAGTATCGGCGTATAACAGACCAGCAAAATAAATACAAGGCTCTGATATACGAACCTTTCACTCACTTAACGTCGAAAGATTTCCCGGTGGAACTCCGCTGTTTTCAAGGAGCAAAGTTGTGCGGGTCATGACCAAACAGGTGGAAGGCGTAATCCTGCGTCTTGAGCGTAACGACGTAGTCTGTAAATGACGTGAGGACGTGATAAATCATCCTTAATAATGCAAATACGAAACAACAAAAATTTCGTAATTTTTACCTTGAGGAGCCACAGCGGTGCATCGAGATCACATCGGTGGCGATGTATCACGAAGCAGCAGCTGTAAAATAAACTTTTGTGAAGGTTTTGTGAAGATGTATACTGCTGGACAAACATTTACGAATTGTTTTGAATTAAGGTATCGAATGTCCAGACCAAATGGGTACCCACATACCGATGAAAATTTTCATTTTTGTAGATGCAATGCAAGCTTCGATTGACTTATACGCAGTCGTTTAATACCAGATTGTGTGTTCCTGTATATCTTTAACGTTTTTTTGATGTCAAATGTGTCTATGGCCACAGTTCAGAGCCGGTATTATGACTCAGAGAACAAATCTCGCTTGCCGGAAATTAACAGATTTTGTATGCGTTTGACAGTTGATATAGCTATCCAAACAAAGTTTAGCATTTGAAAGGTCTTCATTTGCCTCGAGCACTCAGAGTTTTTTGAGTCTAGAAACGTGGCAAACTAAACAACGTACTAACACGCATTCCTTCACATCATGTCGTTCTATTTCATGGGTTTCAAAAGATCTAACAAATCTGATAACAATGATACCAGTTTTCTTTGCCACGCCTATCTCTTTCTCTTGAAATAGGTGTACTCTTGTGCAGCATCCACTCACAAATTAAAACAAGATGGTTACAATTGCAATAGAAAAAATCAAACATATCGAAAAAAGAAGATCAGCATTTTTGTGCAGCGAAATTAGTGTCAGTTTTCATAATGTTTTAAAGCGCTGATGCATTTAATTTGTCTTTGCAAATTTTGTGATGCCCATAAAAACAGTCGGAGATACAACTGATCAAAAAAACCTTTGGCACTGCTTCCTACGTTTATCTGGCTGGCATGACCTCCCATATTTTTCTGGTATCCGCTCACGTCATTATCAACGTCACAGCTGAAACCTACAGCCCAGCTAGCTTTGTATTTATTGCTAAATATATTTACAAGCCTATATGCATGCATTTGCGAAGCAGAATTATAAATAATCCAGATTGCTTCAAGGTGAAACAGTTTATTTTTTCAGGAGGGTCATGGTTGCTGGGCACTTCAGCACAATTACAGGTCAGGCAACCACTGGCATTTGTAGTCTCACTAAAGCAGGGTCTCAAACTCAAATTGCTCACAGGGCCAAATGAGGACTTATAAATAACCCGAGGGCCGCATTTTGACGCTGACGCAACGATGGTGGCACTTGAACCTTAATAGGACAGCTTTTACATCTTACTTGCTGAGAAAGGTATCGTGAGTTCTAAACAAATCATTCTCTACGTTCGTTTGAAAAGGAAACAGTTGCCTCGCTTACCGAGAACTTTCAAACACCGGATAATAAGTATATAACTTAAATTTATTTAAAAATTCTCGAAAAAGGACCGCGGGTGGCACAAAATGTCCTCGCAGGCCAAGTGTTTGAGACCCTGCACTAGAGTTATTAATACTTTCTCAAAAAAAACCAACGCTCATTGAACTGAATCAATCCACTTGTGAGCAGTCAGTGCAAAAAATGAACTAATCAAAGCGAGTTTACCTAAACCACAATTTTAGACCTTTCTGATTTTCTTTTTATAACCATCAGCTAATATATAGTTTTTTGTCTATGAGCAAACGTTAGTCTAGTTTTAACGGCTGTTCTTAAGTTGCCATGATCTGGGTTAACAACTGTTAAGTCGCTTTCACAGCAGAGACCTTTCATCAATACCTGGCGTCATTAAATCGTCAAAACATTGGCCTTAAATCACCTATTGGTGGATTTCAGATGCAAAACCAATGAAAACCTGCGTCATTATTGAAAAAAACTATTTATAAAATGGTGGTTACGACTTTTTTGCATTTAGCTTTGCTTGGTGAAAGTACTGTAGTTTTGCCAACAATCTTGAAAAGCATGACATCGGTTGTACTTCTGCACTTCGGTGCATTGGCAAAAATCTACAGTTTCTATTGTTTATCCGCTTGAAATAACTTTTAGAAACCAGGGTTCGAGAACGGTCGCTCTGACTGAACGAGAGGGGCGATGAACGGTTTCATTTAAAGAAAATAATTTTTCATTCACCGGGCTCATTACAAATATGCATGCTGTTCATTATTCTTACAAAATTACCGTAGTGGAAAGCTAACCCGAAAAATGTATCTGTTCATCTCCTGCCGGATGAAAAAGCTGGGAAGACAGCGGTGCGCTGAATTCTGATTTAAAATATATATAACTAGAATGAAAACTTCATGTGGAGGGGCGTAAATCACACCGAAATAGGTAGAAATTGTTAGATAGCTGAGGTTATGCAGTTAGTTTTTGGAAATAGTTGTTAAATTATGATAGAAATGCGTTCATTATGGGTAGGGCAGAGACACATTTTTTTGAACTTGCAATATTTTCAAATACAGCATCAAAATTCACAGATGTCGCGCCAAACGAAGGAAGTTACGAAACTCGAAGATTTTTACTCTTTTCTTTCCGACTTCTGTGAGACTACGGTCTCATGCTGCGTCGGCGAAACCAAACTTGTCATTTATGGTTTGATTAGGAAGTTAATCGTAAAAAAGGCTTTGCCAGCACAAGATTGCAAATGTTTTCTCTTATT